>Ga0209709_10001402_pt1 | contig 22322 bp, 21 predicted proteins | sample ArcticOcean_MG_C_2_FD_187435 | JGI IMG/M metagenome (GOLD analysis project Ga0209709, IMG submission 187435) | Marine microbial communities from western Arctic Ocean - ArcticOcean_MG_CB4_136 (SPAdes) (version 2) | ecosystem: Environmental > Aquatic > Marine > Oceanic | place: Arctic Ocean...
TCAACTCAACTTAGAGGTTTTTTAGCTTATTGGGGAAATGGATTAGATTATGATTGGCATAGTCATGAGGCTGAAGAAATATATTTAAATCTAGGCGGCAATGCTATATTTCGAACAAAAGAAGAGGAAATCTTATTAAACCCCAATGAAACAAAAATGCATTATAGATGGCAGAGTCATTCTATGATTACACATAAAGAAGCAATTTTAACTTTTGTACTTTGGAGAGGCAAAGGAATGTTTGGTCTACCAAAAATGGATTGACTACTTTTTTAGAGTTATTTTTATAAGTTTTTTTCTGAGTAATTTTTTACTATAGAATAAAATTCTCCTGAAACATAATCTCTAGAAACCCACTCTTCATAGCTTTCTAAGAATTTTACTAAACCAATTTCATCTAAGAAATCAAATGGACCTTTAGATAAAGTAGTGCCAATAATCCACGCCTCATTGATTTGTTTCTTATCAACTATTTCTCTATTTGATAAAACAATCGCAGTTTCAATTATTCCAATACACAGATCATTTTGAATTTTATCAAAGTTAGATTTTTCATGTCCAAAATCTATATTGCTGTAATTATAAAAACCTCTTCCAGTTTTTAATCCTAAATAACTATTGTCGGTATATTCAGATAATAACTTAACGATTTTGTTTTGATGCATGATATGGAATGAATCAACTTCTTTTTCTTGCCATGCTTGCTTTACAATATCTAAGCCAAACATATCCATCATCCCAAATGGACCCACTTGACTTATATTTAAACTCTTCCAAGCGGCATCAATTTCTTGAATAGTGTATTTATCCTCGATCACCATTAAAAGACTTTGAGTTAGCAGACCACCAAGCATAAAATTAACTACATAACCTGGGTGTTCCTTATTTAGAACTAACGGCATACTGCCTATGCTTTCAACGTAAGCAACTAATGAACTAACAGTGTTATCTGATGTGTGAGCACCTTTAACTATATCAATCAATTTTGAGCCTAAATATGAATGCAAGGCAGCAAACTTAGTGTTCGGATCTAAACCTCTACTTATTTTCTCAATTGATAAAGTAGATGTGTTTGTTGTTAAAATTGTCCCTTTACTAATCATAGTTTCAATTTGATTAAATACTTTTATTTTTAAGTTTAAATCTTCTGGTATTGACTCACTCACAAGATCAGTGTTTTCTAAAGCAGATTTTAGATTATCACTATTTTTTATCTTAAGAATTGCTGCGTTGGTATCTTTACCATTAAAAAAATTTGATTGAGTCAAATATTGAGCAATCATTTTTTGACTATCGATTCTATTTTCTAATACTTCATTTGATTGATCGTAAATTGTACACTCATACCCAGCAACTGAAGCAAGTAAGGAATTAAAACAACCCATAGTTCCAGCTCCAATAAAACATATTTTTTTAATTTTCGCTGAAGACATTGTTATTTAAGAGACACTGAAGGTTTATCGAGTACAAACAAATTTGCTGAACCTTTAATGTAATAAGAATCTTTATATTCAATAATAGGAAGTTCTTTTAACTTATTAACAATATGTGCTTGAGTAGGATTCTTTTCCCAGCTTGATGCATGCCAATTCACAGAGCCGTTGCCAAGATGTATTTCTTTAAAAAAATTCTGTGAGGTATGTAGAATTGGCTCAACTAGTAGGGGAGGATTTGTAATATCAACATCTGGAATATATCTTAGCCCAAAAGACTTTAAGTTTTTTTCGCTATCACTAATAACAGTTACCATGTTTGCGTCTAGCTGAAACATATTGGTTATAGACATATCTAAAATAGAATTATTGTAATGAGAGACATTAGTGCTAATGACGCCATCGGTTAACTGGTGGTTTTGTATGTCTGCATAAATTTTTGGAATTCCTTGAAGTTCTCTTCCTGTTAAAATGGGATCAGTAAGGTTTTCCCACATAACTAGATTGAATGTCCCAATCTCATTATCACGCACGCCATCGAATTTAGTTTTGACACTTACCGATATAAGATTGTAATCACGTCCTGCCAACCAATCGATGTTTTTATTGCAAGCATAAGTAACGGTTATGATTGGATCATCTAATAACTTGAATGGCTCAGGAATTATAGACTTTAGAAGCTTATCGTCAGTTAGATAAGGAATAACAAGCATGGTAACATCGTTATACCAGCCACTTAATTTTTCACCCATTGATCTGGGCCCAAAGTAAAATGGCATCATGTCGTTTCCATTTTTTGGTGTTTTAAAATCGTTCATTGAAATAATTCTAGGTCTATTATGATAGGTATTTAGTCGTATTGTTGCATCTTATCAAGATTTTTTTCCTTATTCCAGCACTCAATTCTATAAACTTATTATTGACACTCTATGAATTAAGGTTAAACAAAACATAAATCTGATACATAAAATATTTTTTATTGTTAATACTTTTAATAATGATTATTTTTCTGATTTTTATTTAAAATTCTCAATATGAAAAATCAAGATAACAATTTATTTTCTAACATATTCCCATTATCTAGTTCCAGTATAAGCATTGAATTATTAGCTGGGCTAACCGTTGCCTTAGCCTTAGTTCCTGAAGCAATTGCTTTCGCTTTTGTTGCCGGTGTTAATCCATTAGTTGGATTATATGCAGCATTTATAGTCGGCCTAATAACCGCATTAATTGGAGGGCGTCCAGGCATGATATCGGGCGCAACAGGGGCACTAGCTGTTGTAATGGTTTCACTTGTGGCATTGCATGGTGTTGAGTATTTATTTGCAACCGTTGTATTAATGGGGGTAATGCAAATTATATTCGGTTTTTTACGCTGGGGTAGGTTTATAAGGTTAGTGCCTCACTCGGTGATGTTAGGATTTGTTAATGGTCTTGCTATTGTAATTGGATTAGCACAGCTCGAACAATTTAAAATTTCAGGTCGCCATGATTCAGCATGGCTGTCTGACATGCCATTACTAATCATGTTATCTTTAGTTATTTTAACCATGGTTATTATTTGGTTAACACCAAAATTAACTAAATTAATACCAGCACCTCTAATGGGCATTAGTATTGTTGCTGCTGTAGTCATTTTTTTTGGTATTGATGTACCACGAGTTGGCGATATGGCATCCATTGCTGGAAGGTTTCCAGATTTTCATATACCTCAAGTGCCGATAAGCAGTGAAACATTTTTAATAATTTTACCATATGCATTTATTTTGGCTGCGATTGGATTAATAGAAAGTCTCTTAACTTTAAACCTTGTAGGTGAAATGGTTGGTAAAAGAGGTGGCGCTAGTCAAGAGTCAGTTGCACAAGGTGTGGCAAATGTGGCAACAGGCTTTTTTGGTGGCATGGGAGGCTGTGCAATGATAGGCCAGTCAATGATCAATGTTAATTCTGGAGGCCGCACACGTTTTGCTGCAGTTGCATCAGCTTTATTTTTACTTTTATTTATTCTTGTTGCTAGTCCTATAATAGAGCAAATCCCATTAGCAGCACTTGTTGGTGTTATGTTTATGGTTGTAATTGGAACATTTGCATGGCGATCAATTTTAATTTTAAGAAAAGTTCCTAAAACAGATGCTTTTGTAACTATTTTAGTAACGGCAGTAACGGTAGCAACAGACCTTGCAACTGCCGTAGTTGTTGGTGTTATATTTGCATCCCTTACGTACGCCTGGAACACAGCAAAACACATTAAAGCAAAATCAACTTTATCTAATGACGGTAAAATAAAAATATATGAATTAGAGGGACCATTATTTTTTGGCTCAATCGAAGGCTTCAATGAAATTTTTACCTCAAATGAAGACCCTATCAATGTTATTGTAGATTTTGCTAATTCTCAAGTTGTTGATCAGTCGGCCCTTCAAGCAATTGAAATGTTAGCTACTAAATACGAGGCTTTGGGCAAAACTTTACAACTTCGTCACCTTAGTCGAGATTGTCATGCTTTATTATCAAAAGCTGGCCACTTAATTGTTGATAGTGATGATGATCCAAACTATGCACTAGCTGCTGACTATGGAATCAAAACAGGTATTTTTGGAAGTCATTAATTTTATTAATATTAAATATGTTAAATATAAAAAAACTATCCTTTGCTATTGGTGGCACTACACTTTTTACAGAAGCCTCGGTAAATATACCAACGGGACATAAAGTAGGGATTGTTGGTCGCAATGGAACTGGCAAAACAAGCTTGTTTAAGTTAATTAGAAAAGAGTGGACTCAAGATAGTGGCTTAATCGAATTACCTAGCTATTTTAGAATTGGTGGAGTGGAACAAGAGGCTCCTGCTACAGACGATAGCTTGATAGAAACTGTTATGCTGGCAGACAAAGAAAGAACCAGTCTTCTTGCTGAAGCAGAAGTTGCTACAGAACCTAATAGAATTGCTGAAATTCAAATACGTTTAGTTGATATAGATGCGTACTCAGCTGAGGCGCGTGCGTCTATTATTTTATCAGGGCTTGGCTTTGATAATGAAGCACAAAAAAGACCATGCCATGAATTTTCTGGTGGATGGCGTATGCGCGTTGCCTTAGGCGGAGTTCTTTTTTCTAACCCTGATTTATTGTTACTTGATGAGCCTACAAACTACCTTGATTTAGAAGGAGCTGTGTGGCTGGAAAATTTCCTAGCAAGATATAAAAATACAGTATTGGTTATATCTCATGACAGAGAGCTATTGAATCGCGCAGTAACTGGAATACTTCATTTGACGGATAAAAAACTCAATTACTATACAGGTAATTATGATCAGTTTGATGCTGAAAGACGCATGAAACTTGAACAACTTCAATCATTAAAAAGAAAACAGGACAATCAGCGAGCTCATATCCAAAGTTTTGTTGATCGTTTTAAAGCTAAAGCTTCAAAGGCGAAGCAAGCTCAATCAAGAATGAAGCAATTAGAAAAAATGCAACCAATAATTGCATTATCTGAAAATGCTGTTGCTGCCTTTCAATTTAACACTTCTAAAGAATTGCCACCGCCATTGATTTCTATAGACAATGGAAGTGTAGGGTATGATGGTAAGCCAGTTTTAAAAAATTTAAATCTTAGACTAGATCAAGACGATCGCATCGCTTTACTTGGGGCTAATGGTCAAGGCAAGTCTACTTTATCTAAATTAATAGCTGATCGCATTCAATTGATAGATGGCGAATATGATAAATCAAATAAATTAAAAGTAGGTTTCTTTGCTCAGCATCAACTAGATGAATTAGTAAAAGGAGAAACTCCTATACAACACATGATGCGGATGAAACCCTCTGAGCCAATTCATGATTTAAGAGCACGCTTAGGCACCGCAGGAATAAATGCTGATGTAGCTAACAATAAGGTTGAACTATTGTCTGGTGGTCAAAAAGCTAGATTATTAATGGTTATAGCTGCTATTGAAGACCCACACATACTAATTCTTGATGAGCCCACTAATCATTTAGATATTGAAAGTCGCGAAGCCTTAGTTCTTGCTTTAAATCAATTTAAAGGAGCAGTAATACTAGTAAGCCATGACTCACATTTAGTTGAAATGGTAGCTGATCGTCTTTGGTTAGTTCAAGATGGTGAAGTAAATACATATGATGGTGATATGGAAGAGTATAAAAAAATGTTACTTTCAGGAAAGCCAGCTAAATCAAAGAAAAAATTAATAAAGGCCAATGAGTCAGTTAATGTAGAAAATAATTCTACAATTAAGCCTCCTAATATAATTAAAAAAAGAAATCCAAGTCTTATAAAGCGATTAATTAATGACTGCGAAACAAATATTCTTCAGTTAGAAAAAGATAAAATTAGAATTGAGAAGAAAATCAATGATCCAAAATTTTATGATACTGACAACATAATTATTGCTAAAAAAACCTCTAAAAGACATGCTGAAATAATTAAATCTATTGAAACTGAAGAGAAATCATGGTCACTTTTACTTGTCGAGCTAGATGCATCATAATTACCTTTCTTAATTGACATATAATTTTTAAGAGCATAACTTCCAATGGTTCTAGGTTGGGTGAGAATTGCGGATCTTAATATCCACCTTTCATTTCTCTTTATGATTTTTCAACAACTAATCTAGAATATTTTAATATTTAAATTAAGGTTAATTTATGAAATTAAGATTTGAAGATCTTGTTAAGCAAAAATTTATTCATACAGATGGCATTAATCCAATCAAGTTTCTCTACTTGCTTTTCCACAAATACATTAAAAGGAATTCCAGAAAATCTTACTCATTTGGTGGCGTAGATCTACTAATCAATCATTTTTTTAGAAATCAAGAATCAGGTATTTATTTAGATATTGGTTGCTACCACCCTATACAAGGATCAAACACTTATCTTCTGCACAAAAAAGGATGGTCTGGAATTAATATAGATTTAGACGATGTATCAATTGATACATTTAAAAGATTTAGAAAATTAGATTACAATAAGAAGATTGCAATTTCTGATACAAAAAGCAAAATAAAATTGTATAGACCTCATAAACGAGCGGCTGGCCAAACAGTTAATCCAGGTACGGCTGCCAGACGTGACACAGGTGATGGTGAAATTATTGAAATTGATTGTGACACTTTAAATAATATTATTGAGAATTCTTTTTTTAGAAATAAACAGATAGACTTTATATCCATAGATATTGAAGGACATGAAGTTAATGCATTGAAAGATTTTAATTTTAAAAAATATAACCCTAAAATTATTGTTGCTGAATATAATGACCCTGAATTAAAGCGTGTTGAATTTTATCATCAAAATATTAATAATGTTATTGAATCTGATTTATATAAATTATTAATATCAAAAGGGTACAAATTTATAAATTGGCATCACTCAGATCTAATATTTGTTTCAGACGAAGTTTACATCCAAAGAGAGACTTTCTAACAATTTTTTTCTTACTATATGAGAATATTTAATGTCAAAAAGATTGAATTAATGTTCAAGAAATTGATTTTATCTGAGCGACAATCTCTAAAAAGAAGATCTCTTAGATTTTACAATAAGCCTGTTGAGCCTGAAATTCGTTTACTTGATAAGTTGGTTAATAATAGCTGTGCTTCAATTGATATAGGTGTCTATAGAGGTGTTTACACTTATCACTTAGAAAAACTTTCATCTCATGTCTATGCTTTTGAAGCAAATACATTAATTCAAAGTTCGCTATCGAAAAGTTTCAAGGGCTACAATAGTATCACACTAGAAAACTTAGCAATCTCATCCTCTACAGGAACAGTGAATCTTAAGATTCCATTTAGAAACAGTAATCTAGATTATGAAAATCCAGAAGAAGCCTATGAGCTAGGCCTAGCAACAATCCACGCTAATAATACACTTGATTCGAAGGATTTATATGAAATCCAGGTGAGCAAGATAAGGCTTGATGATTATAATTTTACACATCCAATAGGTTTTATTAAAATAGATGTTGAGGGACATGAGTTGGATGTGGTTAGGGGTGCTAAAAAATTAATAGAATTATATAAGCCAAATTTATTAATTGAAATTGAAGAAAGACATACTAGTTTGCCTACCATTAGAATTATTAATGAAATAAAAAACTTGGGCTATAGCTGCTACATTGTAAACAAAAAAAATTACGCATTAATATTGATAGATGAAAAAAATATAATTCTTTATGATAATAATAATTATATTTTTATTCCCATTGAATAATTACTAGGAAACCCTATAATTATTCAATTGATTATAATTTATTATAGATGACTATTAACACAGCAATTTTTGCCGCAGGATGCTTTTGGGGCGTTGAACACTTTTTTAAAACTATGTCTGGTGTGACAGCGGTTATTTCAGGTTATAGTGGTGGTCACACAGAAAATCCAACCTACGAAGATGTTTTAACGGGTGATACAGGACATATTGAAGTTGTCGAAATAGAATATGATGAAGATAAAATTTCCTACAATGAATTATTAGATATGTTTTTTAAAATTCATGATCCCACAACTATTGATCGCCAAGGACCTGATATAGGCGAACAGTATAAATCAGTAATTTTTTATGCCAATGAAGATGAAAGGCAATTAGCTAAGAATAAAATAAAAAAGATAGATGATGCTACTTTTTTTAAAGAGCCAATTGTTACCGAGGTAAGAGCAGCTACAATTTTTTATAAGGCAGAAGAGTATCATCAGGACTTTATCGAAAAAACAGGTAGAATTTGCTATCATCAAATGTACGTAAACCAAAATCAGACATTATTTAATTCTGACTTCTAATTATCTTAATTTGTATTAAACTATTCCTGTCTAGCTTTATCTTAAAGTATCTTGGTACTCATTATACTTTTCTTTGCAGGTAAGGTTAGGCGCTAATCTTAAATTTATAAATCTTAATTCAAATGAAAATATTGCCCTTAATAATAAAGATACCTTTTTTAAAAAGGCTTGTTCCTAGCCTGGTAAGAAGAATTTATATGCTCATAGGTAAATTCAATATTAACTATAACTTTAGAGGTGTTCACCTTACTTTAGATATTAGAGACTCTTTAGATAGAAAAATCTTATTTAACAATGAGTATGAAGATCAACAACTTTCATTTTTGTATGCTAATATAAAAAAATTTAATGTAACTCACTTTATTGATGTTGGAGCAAACATAGGAATTTACTCATTATTAATCGTGAATAAATTTAACAATATTCAGATTCATTCTTTTGAACCTCATTTAGGTGCATTTAGAAGATTCAAAAAAAATATTGAACAAAATAACTTTGGTAAAAATATTCAAGTACTAAACCAAGGTCTTTCAGAAAAAAAAGGCCTAATGTTTATTGAGGGGCCAAAAAACTTTGGAATAAATCAATCTGGTGGAGCGGCACTTCAAACCAAAGGATCTAATCAAGTGGATGTTAGTACTGGCGATGCTGAGATTAATATAGCTGATAAAAATATTGCAATAAAAATTGATGTTGAGGGTCATGAGTTGAAAACATTGATGGGATTTAAAAATATATTTAAATCAAATAATATTTTTTTACAAATTGAAATCTTTGATGAAAATTATGATGATACAATTAATTTACTAAATGAGTTCAACTTTAAGCTTATTAAGAAGATAAGCTATGATCACAATGATACAACAAATGACTATTATTTAAGTAATTTTAAAATTTAATAAGCTTAATGTATTTTGTTTAAATTAATTTATTATTAAATTTGTCTAATACTAACCACGTGCTATAAGACGTTTCTTTCACACCTACGTTTTACCTCAGGTTTGATTTATATCGCTTGAGGTAAACACATATATTTCCCCTTGGTAAAATTCTATAGACTAATGTCAGGGTAATTCTGTGGACACTCCCCATCAAAAAAAACCCCTTAAACCGATACTTTAGCTACTTTAAAATAAGTCTGTAATTTATTAGAAAATAGTCTATTTTCGCAATTCTAACAGTTTGCGGATATGGTGGAATTGGTAGACACGCAGGTTTTAGGTACCTGTGCTTTACGGCGTGAAGGTTCGAGTCCTTTTATCCGCACCAAGAAAGATTGAGAAAAATATGGATTATAAGGAAACTATTAATATTGGCTTAAAAAGAAGCTATGAAGTAAACCTGGCTGCTGCAGATATTGCAAAGCTAGTAGATCAAAAAATAATAGAAATTCAAAAAACTATTAAAATGGATGGTTTTCGACCAGGAAAAGTTCCTACAGATTTGATTAAAAAACAACACGGCGAAAAAGCACATGCAGAAGTTTTAAATACTTCAATCAATGAAAATGTTTCTAAAATAATTGAGGAAAAAAAGCTAAGACCTGTTGCGCAACCACAGGTTAACTTGAAAGAAGATAAAGACACCTCTAAGACAGTTTTTACTGTTGATGTTGAAATTTTTCCTGAAATTAAACTTATCGACTTTGAGAAGACTAATTTAGAAAGCTATGTTGTTAAGTTGGACAAAGCTGAGACAAAAAAAAGAATTGATCTTATTGCTAAAAATCAAAAATCTTATCAAAAACAAGATGATAATTATAAGGCTAAGGATGGAGATTCAGTTGTTTTAGATTACGAAGGTACTATTGATGGCAAGAACTTCGACGGTGGCAAAGCTGAAGAGCAGTCAATTGTAATAGGCGCTGGTCAATATCTTCCAGATCTGGAAAAAGGTTTAATAGGCTTAAAAGCTGGCGACGAAAAAAGTATTAAAGTTAAATTTCCTGAAGCTTATCATGCAAAAGACATGCAAAATGCCGATGCCGTATTTGAGTGTAGAATTAAGGCAGTTAGTTCTGAAAAAGAAACAAGCATAGACGATGCCTTTGCTAAGACTATGGGAGCAGCTGATTTAAAAGATTTTAGTACTAAAGTAGAAGCTCAAATGAAAAGTGAGTATGAAAAACTTTCTAAAGACATGTCTAAAAAAGAACTTTTTGATGTTCTAGACAAAGAACACGTATTTGAGCTTCCAGAAGGCTTAATTGCTACAGAGTTTAAGAACTTAAAAGAAGGCTACTTACACGATAAGAATCCAACTACTGAGCAGCACAAAAAAGACATAGAAAAACATGAAATTTCTAAAGAAATGGAAAAAGATTTTCAAGAACAAGCTGAAAATAGAATTAAGCTTGGTATTATTTTAAATGAGATTGGCCAAGTCAATAAGATTCAAGTTTCACAAGAAGAAATGCAACAGGCCTTATACCAATATGCAAGTAACTTTCCTGGCCAAGAACAAGAAGTCGTTGAACATTTTAAAAAAAATCCTGACGCTGCTATGCAATTGCAAGCTCCTTTATATGAAAATAAAGTTGTAGACTTTATTTTAGGCAAAGTTAAATTGAGTAATAAGGAAGTTGATATTGATTCTTTTATTAAAATTTACAATGGCATCAATACTGAGCAAACCGTAACTAAGAAGAAAGCTGTTAAAAAAACAGCTGAAAAAAAGGCAGTGAAGAAAACTAGCGCTGTTAAGAAAAAAACAACTAAAGCTAAAAAATAATATGACACAAGATAAAATTTTTAATCAATTAGTTCCCATGGTCGTTGAACAAACGGGCAAGGGTGAACGTGCGTTTGATATTTATTCTAGACTTTTAAAAGAAAGAGTTATTTTTTTAGTTGGTCCAGTTGAAGACCATATTTCTTCACTTATTTGTGCTCAATTGTTATTTTTAGAATCTGAGGACCCAAAGAAAGAAATATCTCTTTATATTAATTCTCCTGGTGGTGTAGTTAGTGCTGGTTTAGCAATTTATGACACAATGCAATTTATTCAATCGCCAGTATCAACTTTATGTTTTGGTCAAGCTGCATCAATGGGGTCATTTCTATTGGCCGCCGGTGAAAAAGGTAAAAGATATTCTCTTCCTAATTCTAGTATTATGGTACACCAACCTTCAGCTGGATTTAGAGGACAAGCTACAGATATTGAAATCCATGCTAAAGAAGTTCTCTCACTTAAAAAAAGACTAAATCAGCTTTACTCAAAACATACTGGTCAAGATGTTAAAGCAATAGAAACTGCCCTTGAAAGAGATAACTTTATGTCTGCTGAGGATGCTTTAAAATTTGGAATTATCGATGAAATTCAAACTAAAAGAGCACCACAAACTGATGCTAAGTCTGAATAAAAACACTTAATTTACTGTTTACAAACAATAATTCTATCAACAAGATGCATTTTTGTTGTAAAAATGTCCCTAAAATGCTTTTCTGTATCAATTAATGATTCGTTTTTGAGTTAAATTATGACTGATAAGACACCAGATAAAACAAAAAATACATTGTATTGTTCATTTTGTGGTAAGAGCCAACATGAAGTTAAGAAACTTATTGCGGGTCCAACTGTCTTTATTTGTGATGAATGTGTCGAACTTTGTAATGACATAATTGTTGAAGAAAACAAAGAAACCAATAATCAAAAATATTCAGGAAAAATTCCTACTCCAAGAGAAATATGCGACACACTTGATGACTATGTAATTGGTCAATTAAAAGCTAAGCAAAATCTTTCTGTAGCTGTACATAATCATTACAAAAGAATTGAACACTCTAATGTTAAATCTGATGTTGAACTTTCTAAATCGAACATACTACTAATTGGTCCCACTGGGTGTGGCAAAACTTTATTAGCCCAAACACTTGCAAGAATTCTAGATGTACCATTTACAATGGCTGATGCCACTACATTAACAGAAGCTGGTTATGTAGGAGAAGATGTAGAAAATATTATTTTAAAATTACTTCAAGCAGCTGATTATGATGTTGAAAAAGCTCAAAGAGGTATCGTATATATTGATGAAATTGATAAAGTTAGTAGAAAATCTGAAAATCCATCAATTACAAGAGATGTTTCAGGTGAAGGCGTACAGCAGGCATTATTAAAAATTATGGAAGGCACCGTTGCTAGTGTGCCACCGCAAGGCGGCAGAAAGCATCCACAGCAAGAATTTTTACAAGTCGATACTACTAATATTCTATTTATTTGTGGCGGTGCATTTGCGGGCTTAGACAAAATGATAACCAAAAGATCAAAAGGCGGTGGAATGGGTTTCCAAGCAAATGTTTCTGCTGTTAATGAGATTAGTATTGGTGACGCCTTAACTGAACTTGAGCCTGAGGATTTATTAAATTATGGTTTAATTCCAGAGTTTGTGGGTAGATTACCAATTGTCGCAACATTGAATGATCTTGATGAAGCGGCCTTAATGACGATTTTACAAGAGCCTAAAAATGCACTAGTTAAGCAATATCAAACCCTGTTTAACATGGAGGATGTAAAGTTAATCTTTTCAAAAGATGCTCTTCAAGTGGTTGCAAAAAAAGCAATTAAACGTAAAACTGGAGCGCGAGGCTTGAGATCTATATTGGAAAATATACTATTAGATACCATGTTTGAATTACCATCGCTAGATGGCGTGGAAGAGGTAGTAATTAATGCTGAAGTAGCCGAAGGTCGTGCAAGGCCACTATACATTTATTCGGAAAATAACAAAAAAACCTCTGAAAGTAGCGCTTAAATCATTTTAAGCACGCCTCTTGAAATTTAATTTTTTATTCACATCTATATAAAGTCTAATGTTCTTTGGTCTTTACTAAAATCATTAGTAATAAATAGTTAGTAGATAGTTATGGATAATAAATTTGATTCTCAAATTCTCCCTGTTTTACCGCTAAGAGACATTGTAGTATTTCCACATATGGTAGTACCACTTTTTGTTGGTAGAGATAAGTCGGTTAAAGCCCTTGAGGACGTAATGAGCAAAGATAAAAAGATTATGCTTATTACACAAAAAAGTGCAGCAACTGACGATCCTAAAAAAGATGATTTATTTGATCTTGGAACAATTGCTAATGTTCTACAGTTATTAAAATTACCTGATGGAACTGTAAAAGTTTTAGTAGAGGGCGTTAGTCGAGCTTCAATTAATCAATACACGGATAACTCAGAATTTCTAATTGCTGAAGTAGATACGATTGAGGAAAATATAAATTCTGATGATCCAAATATTAGAGGACTTGCCAAATCACTTACAGATCAGTTTGGTCAGTATGTGAAATTGAATAAAAAAATTCCACCTGAAGTTGTTGGTTCTATAAACGAGATTGATGAGACTGGTAAGTTATGTGATACTATTGCCTCACACCTTGCGGTAAAATTATCTGACAAACAGGAAATCCTAGAGTGCATTGATATCAATGAACGTTTTGATAAAATTGTAAGCTTAATCCAACTTGAGTTAGATGTACTGCAGGTCGAAAAGAAAATTCGTGGCCGCGTTAAAACTCAAATGGAAAAAACTCAACGTGAGTATTATCTAAATGAGCAAATGAAAGCGATTCAAAAAGAACTTGGTGATTCAGAGGACGGTAAGGATGATATTGATGAATATGAAGAAAAAATTGATAAAGCCAAGTTAAGTAAAGAGGCGCGTGAAAAATGCAATGCTGAACTTAAAAAGTTAAAAAGCATGAGCCCGATGTCAGCTGAATCTAGTGTAATTCGAAATTATTTAGATTGGGTCTTATCATTGCCATGGGGTAAAAAAACTAAAGTTAAAAAAGATATTAATTTTGCACAAAAAATTCTAGATGAAGATCATTATGGCTTAGAAAAAGTCAAAGAGCGTATTTTAGAGTATCTAGCAGTGCAATCGCGTATCAATAAAATTAAAGGTCCAATACTATGTTTAGTTGGTGCACCTGGAGTTGGTAAAACTTCTTTAGGTAAATCAATTGCGCGGGCAACTGGAAGAAAATTTGTACGCATGTCACTAGGTGGAATGCGTGATGAGGCTGAAATTAGAGGTCACAGGAGAACGTACATTGGCTCAATGCCAGGTAAGGTTTTACAAATGGTTAAGAAAGCTGGCTCTTCTAATGCACTGTTTCTACTTGATGAGATTGATAAACTTGGCAATGACTATCGTGGCGATCCATCATCAGCTTTACTTGAAGTACTAGATCCTGAGCAAAACAATACATTTAACGATCACTACCTAGAGGTCGATTATGACTTATCTGACATGATGTTCCTAACTACAGCAAACTCACTAAGAATGCCTGCAGCCTTACTCGACCGTATGGAAATAATTCGTATAGCTGGTTACACTGAAGATGAAAAATTGGAAATTGCTAAGCAACATCTGATTGCTGAAGTTGAGAAAAAACATGGCTTAAACAAAGGTGAAATTACAATAGAAGACTCTGCAATCATTGGTTTGATTAGACATTATACCCGTGAAGCTGGTGTTAGAAGTTTGGAAAGAGAGCTCTCTAACTTAGCTCGGAAAACAATTAAAAAGATTGTTGCAGGTGAAAGCACTAAAGAAACCATTAATGGCGATAACTTACATGATTTTGCCGGCATTAAAAAATACAAATACGGTGAGATTGATGCTGATGATCAAGTTGGTATAGTGACAGGACTTGCTTGGACTGAAGTTGGTGGCGAAATTCTACAAATTGAATCAGTAATTATGCCAGGTAAGGGTATTATGACCATTACAGGACAACTTGGTGATGTTATGAAAGAATCCATTCATACAGCAAAGTCATATGTACGTTCACGTGCAATTGAATTTGGTATTAAGCCTACAATCTTCAATCAACGAGACATTCACATCCACGTACCAGAAGGTGCTATACCAAAAGATGGCCCATCTGCTGGCCTGGGCATGGTCACATCAATAGTTTCTGTATTAACCGGTATACCAGTAAGAAAAGACATTGCTATGACTGGTGAGGTTACCTTACGCGGTAAAGCACTTCCAATTGGTGGTTTGAAAGAAAAATTATTAGCAGCTTTGCGAGCTGGAACTAAAACAGTCTTAATTCCAAGAGATAACGAAAAAGATCTAGCTGAAATTCCAGATAATGTTAAAAATGGCCTAGAGCTTATTTCAGTTGATAATGTTGATGATGTTTTAAAAGTGGCTCTTACCAAGCCTTTAATTCCAATAGAATGGGACGAAGCAGCTGAATTAAATGAGAAAAAAGCCCTCAAAGAGAGCAATGGTAGTGAAGATCAAGATGTTACTATAACTCATTGATTATAATAAATTTTATTATATCTCAATTTCTATAAAGTTAATTTTTATTAGTTTTTCAATGTTTTTTACATTGACTATGAGTTTAATATCAACTCCTATAGATATATTACGAATCGTTAATCCGAAAAGGGGATATTAATATGAATAAACAAGATCTAATTGGTAAAGTAGCTGAAATCACTGGCATGGCCAAAGCTGATTCAGAAAAAGCAGTAAACGCTGTTTTCGATCAAATAACTGAGCAACTTAAAGCTCGTAGTGAAGTAAGACTAGTAGGTTTCGGTACATTTAAGACATCTGTTAGAAAAGCTTCTCAAGGAAGAAATCCAAGAACTAATGAAGTTATTCAAATACCACAGTCAACACGACCTAAGTTTACTGCAGGTAAAGGACTTAAAGAAGCTGTCAACCACGGTGGCTAATTTAAGATAAAAATTTATTTTTAAATCCGGCTAGGCTTTGCTTAGTCGGATTTTTTTTATTAAAGACTAGGAATTAATTTTAAATATATATATATTCCATCTTTCTATGGGCGATTAGCTCAGCTGGAAGAGCGTCACGTTTACACCGTGAATGTCGGCAGTTCGAACCTGTCATCGCCCACCATTTCTTCCCACGGAATGGTGTGACAATAATCGAAGCAATTCGATTATATACTTTGTGGGGGTGTAGCTCAGTTGGTTAGAGCGCCTGCCTGTCACGCAGGAGGTCGCGAGTTCGAGTCTCGTCACTCCCGCCATAACAAAATGTTATGGTTAATTTTCTTTACAAACTCACTTTAAAACTCTTAGAAAGATCTTTATTCGTGCTCACCATCTTTGCCACGAAAGAACTTATGATCAAATATTTCAGGCTTATTCTTTGCACGGTTAAATGTAAAAGCCGTAATAAATACAGCAGCAATTAAAAGGGCATGCGCTATAGCTGTGAATTTAAAAATATATAATGCATCAAATATATACAGTGAAAATACAGCGCTCCACATAAATGCAAGTATTTGCATTACCATGTGACGTATTCGTATGTCTATTATGTTGCTTAAAGGATTAATGCTGGAATCCATAATAGATCCCCATATTTTTTTAAGAAAATTCATATAAGAACTTATATAAGAGAAATTCGATTTATAACAACATTTTTATTTGGATATTTATAATATTGCTATTTTTTACTGATGTTATAAAAAAAAGTATGAATGACAATCAGACACCCAATGTAAAGCAAAAAATTTTTTGGTCTGGCAAAGGTGGCGATGTATGGGTCCAAAGACAATATGAGCTAGATATTACACTCGCACCGCTTGGTGAAGCAGCTTTAAGTAAGATAGATTTAACAAGTTGCAAGCATGTTTTAGATGTTGGCTGTGGTACAGGTAGAACTACACTTGATATAGCCACACAGCTACCAGTTAACAGTAGAGTTACTGGAATGGATATCTCTGTCCCAATGTTGGAGCAAGCTAAATCATTGGCAACAGACGAAAAGGTAGCGAATATAGATTTTACAATGCAAGATGTTCAGTTGGAACCTTTAGCTACAAATAAGTATGATGCTGCATTTTCTCGTTTTGGAGTAATGTTTTTTGACGATCCTAAGAAGGCTTTTTTAAATATTTTCAATTCTTTGCAGAAAGAAGCTGATCTTGCCTTTGTGTGCTGGCAGTCACCAGCTAACAATCCTTGGTACGGTGCATCAGCTAATGTATTGAAAAAATATTTAGATCTCCCTGTACCAATCAAAAGAGCACCTAGTCCTTTTGCTTTTCAAGAACCAGAATATATAGAAGAGATACTGACCATTGCAGGTTTTCAAAATATTAAAGTTGAACCACTAATCATGCCTATATTATGGTTTGCTAATCAAAACTTAGATGAAGCCATCTCTAACTCCATGTCATTAAATCCTATTATTGCTGAAATTATTATGTCAGTTAAGCAAGACGTCAGAGATAATATCACCAAATCCTTAGCTGAGGCTTTTTCACCCTATATGACGGAAGAGGGCTTACTTTTTGATAGTGCAACTTGGATTGTTTCAGCTAAAAAAGATTAGAAACTATAAGGTTTCAGCTCCACCATTTTCGTCTTATTTTATATAAATTTATTAAATTATGTTATAATTTGTCATATGCGTTTTTTTATATTTATATTTGTACTAATGATGGGCCAGTCATTAGCTGATGACTTAATACCAGGACCACGTGATTGCTTTTGGGCAAGAGGACCAGTCAGTGCCGATCCATATATTAATATTGCTTACCCTGATGCCAATGTTTATTATTGGGCAGCTACATTTTCTACACCTGAAGGATCTACGCTTGAGATTAAAGGTGACTATCCTCATTCACGCTACATGTCATTTTTTAGTTACGATGAAAGCGGTAGACCAATTGGTTCATTAACCGACTATTTAATTAAGTCGGAGTCAACCAATCCATTTGTACCTGGAAATCAAAGATCTAAATCTTATCGTGCTTACACTGTTGAAGTAGTCAATGCAAACTCCCTGGAAACTAAAACAACAGACGATGAACTTAATAAATCAATCACTAATATTTTGTACACACCACAATATAAGAAAGATCAACAGCTCATTGTTTATAGAGTTTATTTGCCAGATAAAAACACTGATCCAACAGGAGGCGTAAAACTACCTCAACCTATTTTGACATTATCAGATGGAACAAAGCTAGCTGATAAGGAGGCGTGCAAAGCTCTTAATGCTAGCCAGCCGTTGCAGATTTCACTTGATGCATTGGGAATTCCTCCAAATGATTATATTAAATTAATTAACCAGCCTGGAAAATTAGATACTTGGCCCTCACATAATCCCACTAAGTGGTTTATTCAACTTGATCGTAAAAGTTTAATAGGAATGTATACTGGTGACATTGATCCAAATGCACCTCGGAGTGAAGGTGGGTTTTATCCAAATTTAGATAATGACTACATTAGGGCTATTATTAATCGTAAACATGGCAAAGTCCTAATTGTAAGAGGTAAAGCACCAACAACACCAAATACATATGATGGAAAAAGTATTTCTGAAGAAGCTGAGTTACGATATTGGTCACTCTGCTCCAATCAAAGTTTCGTAAACACAAGAGTTAATGATTGTTTGTTTGATGAAGAAATTCCAGTTAATAAAAATGGAATTTATACTATCGCTATTAGTAGGGCAGAGGATCGTCCACGTAATGCAATTAAAGAATGTGGTATTGCTTGGTTACCTATGGCTGATGATGGTGATGGTATGTTTGACGAGGATGTGACAATAATTCAATTTAGACACATGCTGCCATCTAAGAACTTTCAGCATTCAATACAAAGAGTCATGCGACAAGATCAACTGGAAACTGTTATGGGCCCGTATATGCCAAAAGCTAGATATCTTATGACCAACCAGGTTGAGACATTTTTTCCTTGTTCAAGTTAAATTTTTTCTATTAATTATCTATTTTTTTTTATAATTGTGTTATTCTAAAACATAACTAGGAGATTCATTATGGCTAAAGGCATGGATGCAAAAAAGAACGAAAAAAAACAAGGTAAATCTTTAAAAGAAAAAAGAGCTGCTAAGAAAGAAAAGAAAAATAAATAGATAAATAATTCAGTCTATTTATTTTAATTCAATCAATAACTTATGTTTGATATTTATTTAAGTGCATTTGCACTATTCTTTGTTGTTATTGATCCTATTGGTACAGCACCTGTATTCCTGAGTGTAACCAAAAATAATACTATTAAAGAAAAGGTACAAATTGCAATTGAGTGTATTATTATAGCTACAGTTATTTTAGTTTTTTTTGCATTAATAGGTAACTACATTTTCGGATACTTGAAAATTTCTTTTCCAGCACTTGGTATCGCAGGTGGTATAATTTTATTCCTTGTGGCACTGAAGATGCTCTTTGAAGAGGATGATTCAGATATTAATATTAAATCAGATAATACTGGTAATCGTGTCTCGATTTTTCCACTCGCAGTACCTTTACTAGCAGGAGCAGCTTCTATTACCTCTGTCATTGTTATCATGAATGACTTAAGAGAAGATTTATTCAATCAAATAATAATAATTGCTGCATTACTAACAGTGATGTTGATTACCTTTATAGTTTTTTATACTCTGGCAAAAACAGGTAGATTTATTAATAGAAATATTACTAATGTTATTTCAAGAGTAATGGCGATAATTCTTTCGGGGTTATCTATTCAATTTATCATTAATGGTATTCTAGCAATTAATATTTAATTCTACTACGAAGCTTCTGATAATTAAAATTCTTTAAGGAGAGCCTGCACGAGAATAATTTACAGGAGTAGTATAAATCCTACCCATAGGTTTAGATCTAGCAACCTCTGGCGTAGAGTCGTTGGCTGTTGATATGTATAAAATATTACCCTTTGGACCACCCAACATACATGCGTAAGCTCGTTGTGGCGTAGAAATAATATCAGTAACAATCCCACCTTCTTCCACTCTAAAAACTTCAAAAGTAGTTGGCGATGCTACCCATACACCCATACCATCATCAAGACAAATTCCATCTGGAACTCTTATAGCGTAAGCAGATTCTTTAGCTACTTGTTTCAGGAAACGTTTAATTTTAGTTATATAAAATATCCATGTTGGCATCATTTGTGCCCAAATTTTTCGATTAGATAAAGTTTTATCAGAATTAATATCAAACGAAGTTAGGCGACCAGCATAAGTTTCACCAATAATTAATTTTTTGCCGTCAGGTGTAATAACAGTACCATTTGGAAATTCTAGTTTTGTAGCTGCAATTGAAGCTATACCTTCAGGGGTTACATGAATTAGACATGTTGGCTTAACATCAACATTATGTCTTGTGGTGCCAAAATTACCAACGTATGCGTGACCATCTTTATCTACCACCATATCATTGCAAGTATAGTTGGTTAGATGAGCTAAATCACTGTGCACAGTTAACACACCATCACTAAACCGCATAAGTTTTTGATCATGCATGGAAACAATCAACATATCGCCATTAGGTAGCCACCCTAAGCCAGATGGCTGATTAGGCACATCGACAACTTTTTCTAGGGCACCGTTTTCATCTATACAAAATACTGCTCGTTGATAAAAATCAGAAAACCAAAATTTATTATTGTGCCATCTTGGTCCTTCAGAAAAATAGATATTTTCTACCAGCAGCTTTAAAGTAGTGTGCATGTTTTATTCTCCAAAAAAATATGTTACAGTAAACTTCATTAAAATCAAATAAAGTGGCAATATTTATTCATGGATATAAAATTTATTGATACAAATGGCATAAAAATTAGAGCACACATTGAAGGCTCTGGGCCTTTAGTGATATTGGTTCATGGATGGCCAGAGAGTTGGTATAGCTGGAGAAAACAAATCCCTGTATTAGCCAAAGCCGGCTATACAGTAGCTGCTATCGACGTACGTGGTTATGGTGGCTCTGATAAACCTCATTCAATTAGCGAATATAGCCTAAAGAAATTAGCGGGTGACATTATTGGTATTATTGACTCATTAGGGTTTGAGGACGCAATATTAATTGGTCGTGATTGGGGTGGACCTATTGTCTGGCACACAGCGTTGCTACATGAAGACAAGATTACTGCAGTTGCTGGTCTTTCAGTGCCTTACTATAGAAGATTGAGTGTTAGTCCAATTGAGTTATTTAAACAGATTTATAAAGACAAGTTTTTTTATCAACTATACTTTCAAAACGAAGATGTTGCTGAGAAAGAACTTGAAGCTGATATACGTAAGTTTCTAGAGACTACTTATTTTAGTGGTGACTATCGCGGCATGGCTGATATTAAAAATGCTGCTTTCACTCCATTTAGTGATAAAAAGCCCGAATCAAAATTCTTAGAGGGCATTCATTCATATGATACCTATCCAGATTGGATTACACACAATGAGATGGATTATTTAATTAATGAATTTGAAGGCAGTGGATTGCGTGGTCCTTTAAACCGCTATCGTAACTTTGATCTCGATTTTAGTGAATTAAGCCATCTAATGAATAAGAAGATAAGTCAACCTGCTGCATTTTTAACAGGTAGCCACGATCCTGTTAATTTTTTTGTATTACCAAAAGGTTATATAAATTCCAATGACTTAAGAGATAATATTGAACTACAATATGAGCAATTAATTGATGCAGTGTTAGTAGATGGGGCGGGTCACTGGGTACAAGAGGAAAAAGCTGATGAGGTTAACGTATTTTTATTAAATTTTCTTAGATCTGTAAGTTGAGCAAGCTTTACACACGACTGTTTTAGTCGGTTAAAATATTTAAAAAATAGAGTTTTCTTATAAATATTTGGGTATATATAGGTATTATTAATGGATGCTTTAAATATGGACAACGCACTTGGAGAATACCTTCCAGTATTAATATTTTTAATCCTATCTTTTGTTATTGGCTGTCTATTCGTTTTTGTTAACTTTATAGCAGCAAGACATAATCCTGATCCGGCTAAAAATTCTCCCTATGAATGTGGTTTTGATGAGTTTGGCGATTCTAGGATGAAATTTGATGTCAGATTTTACCTTGTAACACTTTTGTTTATTATCTTTGACCTTGAGGTGGTGTTTCTTTTTCCTTGGGCGATAACGTTTGGTAGTCTCGGATTGTTTGGGTATTTATCAATGATGGCATTCTTAGGCGTTCTAACTATTGGATTTATTTATGAGTGGAAAAAAGGTGCATTAGAATGGCAGTAAATCTATCACAGGCTGAAGAAAATCAGTTTGCGCATTTAAAAGAAGATTATGCAAATAAAGGTTTTATTGTAAC
>Ga0209709_10001403_pt1 | contig 22320 bp, 33 predicted proteins | sample ArcticOcean_MG_C_2_FD_187435 | JGI IMG/M metagenome (GOLD analysis project Ga0209709, IMG submission 187435) | Marine microbial communities from western Arctic Ocean - ArcticOcean_MG_CB4_136 (SPAdes) (version 2) | ecosystem: Environmental > Aquatic > Marine > Oceanic | place: Arctic Ocean...
CTGATAATTTTATAGGTATGTCCTCGGCAGCGTATGCTAATGCAGCTACAGCTTCTATTGTTCTTCCGGGGGGAGTTTCGTCTAACCAAACAGGTTTAACTACTAACTCAACATACTATGTTCAGACTGACGGTACTATTTCTACTACTGCTGGAACACCTAGCGTAGAAGCAGGTAGGGCGTTATCCGCAACATCAATTTTATTAAAAGGTATTTAAGATGAAGACGATTATTGAGAACGGCACGAACATTAGCAAGTATATGTTTGCTAATTCAGTGGCTATTACTATGGGTGCAGACTCTATTACAACTCCTGATTTTATTATCGGAGACATGAATACAGGTAACTGTACGTTGGTTGACGGCGTAACATCCCCCTCTGGTTGGGCCGGATGCAAGCACACCTTTGATGGCATAACATGGGCTGCTAATCCAAACTGGGTTGAGCCAGAAGATCCTGAATAGGCTATTAAATGTACTCCGTAGTCATTGCCATCATGCTTGCGACAGGTTTGCCGCAGATGCCAGTGTTGATGACGAGTGTCAGCACAGCCAAAGCGTGTGTGTTGGAGCTAATCGAAGTGAGTAAATTACCTAACTTTGAACGGGTTATTAATCCGTTTCTAGGTTATGCAGCAATTAAAGTTGAACCAAAAGCCACGACTATCGCGTTTTGTGTCAAGAACGTGGAAAGCATCTGATGTGGTCAAGCCCTGTTGCTCTTTATCCGGTTCACCTGGCGTCTACTCTCGCACCACTAGGACAGGCGCAGGTTATTGAGCCGCAAGTTTCAAAGCGTAATGAATATTTAGTAGTTCAGCTAATTAAAGGGCCGTATGAAATGCAACAGTATTCTCGGAGGCTTTGGATATGCTAGCTGAATTAGCGATTGCTTCAGCTAGCTTTAAAATAATAAAGCAATGTGTCTTAGACTCAGGCGACCTCTTAAACGCGGGTAAGGCCATCTCTGACTATTTTGGAGCAGAGCAGAAAATCGCCAAACAAGTAGAAAATGGCACTGGCGATATAATGGCTGCATTTCAGGCTAAAAAGGATCTTGCTAAAAAAGAGGAAGAATTACGCTGGCTTTTAAACAAGGAATCGCTAATGGGCTACCATCAGTGGCTTGAATTTAAGGCTCAATATTACCGCGATCAAAAAGAAAATGAGAAAGCCGAGGCTAGGGCGAGACATAAAAGACAACAAGCGATTGAAGAGAATCTAACAGTTGCCATAAAAGCGTTTGGTATTATTTTTATAATTATGGGCGCTGCTTTTGGCGTAGCTGTTTATTTAAAGTGAGGTGTCTATGAGCTTTCTAAGTTTTTTGAATCCAATAGCCAGTTTAGGTAGCACCTACCTAGAGGGAAAGAATCAGGTCGCCAAGGCCAAGTCAGCAGCAGCCATTGTGTCGCTTAAAGCGGAGGCTGATGTCAAAGTAGCTGGCGCAGCAGCAGCACATAAACTAGCCGAAAGCGGACAATCTCAGGACTACAACCTTGACTACATTGCCATGCAGCAAATGGATAAGAGTTATGTTGATGACATAATGATCGCTCTATTACTTGTTCCGATAGGTGCGTCCTTCGTAGGTTATCAGGAAGAAGTAACGGCAGGGTTTGAGTCATTCGCTTCTATGCCAGTTTGGTACCAACATTTAATTTTGGGCGTATATATTGTCAAATTTGGTATGCGCGGTCTCCTGACCAAGTTGGTATCAGGGAAACTGGGTGGTATAGGAGCTCTAGGGGCGCGAAAAAGCTAGCTTTATTATAGAATAGCAGTTCAGCTACTAAGCATATTAATATACATAGTATTTAGGGATTGATTATGGATCACCGACCATTAACTGAAAGCGAGAAACAAGAAATCGCTGAGATGGCAGCAGACAGAGCGTATCAACGGTTCTACGCTGTGGTAGGGGAGAGCATCGTAAAAAAGATACTATGGGTCTTAGGTGCTGGCGCATTAGCAATATGGGTTTATTTTAATGGGGATGTGCCAAAGCCATGAATTATTTCACACCTGAAGAATTACAGTGTCAGCACACAGGGGATCATGGGATTCAACCTGAATTCTTAGCCAAACTTAATGCGATTCGACATGAGTGTGGATTCCCATTCACGATTACTTCAGGTTATCGCGCACCTAAACATCCCATTGAAGCGAGAAAAACAACTCCTGGTGCACACGCTACAGGGCGGGCTGTGGATATTGGTGTTCGAGGCAATCGAGCACTACAAATAATAGAAGTGGCTCTTAAACACGGTATTACAGGTGTCGGTGTTAACCAAAAAGGTGGGGCGCGATTTATACACCTTGATGATTTAGAGCCTACAGGACACTTCCCTAGACCTACTATCTGGAGTTACTAATGCCAGGCTTTATTCTTGCAGACTTTGGCGGTATGTCCACTGCACTGTCACCTAAAATACTAAAAGCGAACATCGCTACTTACGCAAAGAATTGTGAGGTAGGGGATGGTCGCCTAAAACCACTCAAAACTACGGCTGCAGTATCACCTAACCCATTAACAACATCTCCACAAAGCATATATCAATACACTACTGATAAATGGTTCGAGTTTGGTATGGACGTAGATGTTGCGCGTGTACCTAATGCGTTTGATGTAACCAATAAGGTAGTCTATACAGGAGATACTTATCCCCGAATTACACGAAATGATATTGCTATTGGCGCTAGCCCTATGCCTCTGGCTTCATACCGATTAGGGCTCCCTGCACCCACAGTTGCTCCTTCATTATCGGTGGGAGGCACTCCAGTTGTAGATTCACTAGACGATTACCGCACTTACCTCTATACATGGGTGGATGCTTGGGGTGAAGAATCCACTATTAGCCCGTTATCTACGACTGTTAATGTCCGTGACGGTCAGAATGTGACTATTACGCTGCCAACAGCCATTACAGGTAACTATAATTTCGCGGCAGGTTCTTTTAAGCGCGTTTATCGTAGTAATTCAGGTACGGCAGCAACAGCTTTTCAGTTTGTTGCGGATGTATCTATTGGATCAGTGACTTTAGTGGATAATCTTACAGATGCAGGTTTAGGTGAGGTGATCCCTACAGTGACTTGGGTACGTCCTCCTGATGATGACGCTGCTGACTTTCCAACGGGGCAGATGCTTGGGGCGACTGCATTACCAAGTGGTTCTATTGTAGGGTTTTCAGGCAAGTCCCTGGTGTATTCAGAAGTGTACATCCCTTACGCATTCCCGTTAGGTTATCGTTATTCTATTAAAGACGATATTGTAGGCATCTCCCCCAATTCCCAAGGTTTAGTTATTGCTACGACAGGTAAGCCTCATCTTGCTGTAGGTCACGATCCTGCCAGCGTGTCTATTATTGAGTTAGATGAATTCCAATCCTGTGTAAGTAAGCGTTCTGTAGTGGACATGGGTGAGTCAACTATTTATGCAAGTCCTGATGGGTTAGTGCTCGTATCAGGTAACCAAGTCCAAGTAGTTACTAAAGCTATTTTTACTCGCGAACAGTGGCAAGCGATCAACCCTTCTCAGATTCACGCGTATCGTTACGAAGGTAAGTATGTCGGCTTTACTGATACACAAGGTTTTGTGTTTGACCCTGAAAGCACTGAACAAGCATGGGTGTTTACAGACGTAAACGCGGCGTGCGGGTTTTATTCATCCATAGAGGATGCCCTATATATAGGGGATGGTAGTTCACTTAAAAAATGGGCCACGGGAACAGAGCTTAATTACACATGGAAGTCGAAGACTTTTGAATCACCATCACCTGTGAATCTTGCAGCGTTGAAAGTCTCATGCGCAGGTACCGTGACGGTTAAAGTCTATGGGGATGATGTCCTCCGAGCAACTGTTGTGTGTACAGACGATACATTTAGCCAACTACCCGCTGGGTATATTGCAGATGAATGGCGTATCGAGCTAGAAGGTTCAGCTCATGTGGATTATGTAAAAATAGCTACATCAGTACAGGAGCTTGCCGCCCTTGTCTAAAGAGACAAAGCTACCTGCTATCCCGAATAGCACTGACCCTGCTGTCAAAGCGCTTAAAGAAGCCACGGAAGTACGCCTTGGTCGAAGAGGTGATCCACTTGATCGAGGGTTAACAGTCCGTGATCTCTATGAGAATGGGGTTATTACTGTATCGGGCTTGCCCGAAGTACCTATTGTCGGAGGTGGAACTGGGGGCTTACCTATTAGTCCTCGGCCTATTATTGGCGATACGAGTCAACCGCCAGCGCCAACAAGTCTTGTCACTGCAGGCGGTTTTACGGGAATTATAGTCAGTTGGTCTAAACCACAACGTAAGGATTTAACAGCTAATGTATATCGCAATACTGTAGATAATATATCCACAGCAGTTCTCATAGGCATAGCAGCAGGCGAGATATTTTCAGACTCAGTATCTCATGGAAGTACTTATTATTACTGGGTTCGTTTCGTGTCAGCCGCAGAAGTGACAGGGCCGTTTAATGCAACCGCAGGGACAATTGCTGTCACCTCAACTATTAATGATGCTATTCCTGACGCAACGATTAACGTAGCCAAGATTGCAAATTTGGTAGTCGATATGGCTAATGTCACGGGCACACTGACTGCAGCACAGTTCGCGGCAATTACCATTGCAGCGGAAGACATTGTATCAGGCTACTTGAGCGCAGACCGAATTGATACTTCCTTACTAAACGTAGCCAATATGTTTTTGAGTGGCACTTTAAACGTTAATAACACAAACGGCGCTATTGCTTGGGGTAAGACCAGTGGTGATGATTTTAACAATACAGGTCTGTTCTTTGGTAGGACGGGTGGGCAATTACGTTTCAACATGGGTTCTTCAACGAGCTATATATATTTTGACGGCACTACTGTCCAAATGGTGGGCACCCAATCTGTTGCAGTAGCTCCAGCAGCAACAACGCAGTATGTGAATGTAGGCACTTACATTAGACCCTTGATTGGTGCTGACGTAAATAGAACGATTAACATAAAAATATTAGGCGGTGGTGGCGGTGGTGGCGGTGGCGCTGGCGTTGGCGGTGGTGGCGCTGGCGCGGCGGGCGGATCAACCACAGTGAGAGTGAAGAGGTCCAATGGTACTACACGGCACACTTATACCGTTGGTGGAGGTCAAGGTGGGCCAGTGGGTGATTGGAACGGAATTTACAATACTAGCCCTTACAACACTTATGCATCTCATCCCGCCCCCTACAATAATGCAAATGATTATGGTGGTAGAGGGCAGTCAGTTAGTCAAGGTGGAATCTTCAATGGATCAGGGGGTGGAGGCTACAGTAATAGAGACGGTACTAACGCAAGCGGAAATGGTGCAGGCGGCGGGGGCTTCGGAGATTGGTATGACAACATTTGCGCCTCACCTGGCATTGCAGGGGCCTACGCAGTTTATAACGTAGGAGTCAGTGCGACAACGGATTACATTGAAATCACTGTGGGCGGTGGAGGCGGTGGAAGCTATGTGAATTACGGGCAAGGCGACTATAAAGGCAGTGGTAGCGGTGTATCAGGTGCGGCGCAAATAAACTTATCTTAGGGCAATTATGTACACAATTATTGATGAAACCACACGACTTGTCACTCATTTGTCTGTAACGGCGGAAGAAAGAGATGCGATGGAGAATTACTTATTTGTGCCAGCAGATGAAGTTGAGTGTTCTGTTGGGCAAAAGCTAGACAGTAACACTGGTTTATTTTCTGACTACGTGATGACACTTGATGAGTTTAAAGAAAAACACGCCCGTATTTTTAGCGAGTCTGACATCGTTATATTACGTCACCTTGAAGGTTCTGAAACACTTACGTCTACAGTATTAGATGAGTGGAAAGCGTATCGCACTGAGTTACGCGCGCGGTTCCATAGCTACACGTTTACGGCTAATTATCAATGGCCTACTAAACCATAAATGCTAACTCTATAAAAAGGCTAAACATGAATTACAGCGAATACTTACCTTATGCACGCCCTCACGAACGAGAAAAGATAGAGGCTATTACAGCAGCTGGTTCAATTAACCAGGCATGTCTTGATCTAGGGCAAGATCAACGGCAAGTGCGTCGTGCGTTAAAGCACATGAAGGAACGCATAGCGAGAGAAGAAGGCTTCGCACCTGACGCTGGATTAAATCAGCCAACGGCTCCAAGTGAGATTCTAAAAGGGCGCTCATTCTTGAAGAAGGATGATGATGGTACGCTCACATGGTACAAAACAGCCTTTAAAGAATCTGAAAATTTAGACATACTTCAAGACTTATTAGGTAAGGCTGCAGAGAAAATGCAGACCATACCGCTTATCAAGCCGCCAGCCGCAACACCCAATGAAGAACTATGCACTGTGTACACACTCACGGATTTTCATTTAGGTATGTTGGCGTGGGAAGGTGAGGGTGGTGAACGATGGGATTTACCGACAGCGAAGTCAGTGATGATAAACGCATTCCAAGATTTGATTTCACAGAGTCCGCCATCTGAGTTCGCTATCTTTAACCAGTTAGGAGATTTTTTGCATTTTGACGGGCTGGACGCGGTAACGCCACAAAGTAAACATGTATTGGATGCGTCGGGTCGTTATGCCGAATGTATTGAATTGGCTATTGAAGTGATTTGCGAAGTGACAGGGTTGCTGCTACAAAAGCACCGTACAGTTAAGTTGCTTATGTGCGAGGGCAACCATGATGAATCGGGTTCGATTTGGTTGCGTATTGCCATGAATAAGATTTTTGCAGACAATCCTCGCGTCGAGGTGAACATCGAGGCGCTGCCCTTTTATGCAGAACAGCATGGTGACATTCTGTTAGGATTCCATCACGGACACAAAGTAGCGAACAAACGCTTACCGATGTTGTTTGCGAGTGAGCCTAAGTTTAGAAAGATGTGGGGCCAAGCTGAGTACACGTATATACACACCGGACACTATCATCATCAGGAGCAAGAAATTGCAGAAGGCGGTGGCGCGATTGTAGAAAGGCATCCTACTTTGTCAGCACGGGATGCGTATTCGGCAAGGGGTGGATACGTGAGTTGGCGATGTGCCAGGGCGGTGACTTATCATAAGAAAGATGGTGAGCTAAGTCGGACAACGGCGAAGCCCAGATTGCATTAAAGTGGATCCCCATATTCATCCACTTCTCTATCATCTCCAAAGAATCCCTGATCAGGACAGCTAGCTGACTCACTGTAATCATCGTAACTCTTAGAGGGTGAATGACATCGAGAGTGTAGCAGCTTTATCTTGAACGGCCGATCTTTGGGGTCAGCATAGATTCCTTTTGTTCGATCACCATCCCCAAGCATCTCGTAAACATCAGCACCATCGAACACTCCATGGCCGTCATAGGCAGGGTCATGATAGTTTTTGTCTGGTGTAACGAGTACACAGTCAGACTTTTCTGGCTGGTGACTCCACTTGTTCATTACCGACTCGTTACATTCGGCGCATTGCCATGAAAAGAATCCCATAATTATTACTCCGTATTAGTTAAACATAGCTTACTTTTTTTTGTACACGAAACCTACACATTTTTGCATTAAAAAAGTGACCGCAAAAGTGACCGCTTTGGCAGGAAAGGACGGTAATTAGGGGTCATTAGTAGTTTAGCTGCTATGAATATTTACTTGTAAATCAATTACTTAGTGGCATAAGTAGGGTGTATATAATAGATCGAGTCTCTCCGTCCGCACCATTCAACCCTTTGATATATAAGGGATTTTATTTGCAAGTGACCTTTAAGTGACCTTTTTGTACCAAAAAGTGTACCTATTTTCCAATTTGCTTCTTATACTCTTCCTCTAACAAAGACCCGTGCTTGACACCTTTTTGTTGGATAAACCGCGCGTAATATTTTAATGTGGTCGTGCTGTCTTCATGCCCCATTTGTTTTGCAACATACTCTAAGTCTTCTCCAACCTGCAACATGGTCGATGCGTAAGTGTGCCGAGTTTGATAAGGGACTCGGTAGCGTACTCCCGCTTTTTTTAGCACATCAATCCATTGATCGCGTATTTTGTTAGTCGTGCTCCAAGGCTCATTCGTGTTTGGATTCGTAAATACAATATCATTAGGCGCTTTCGTTCTAAGAAAGGTGTACTCTTTATAGGCAAGTAAGCATTGCATTGCAGGGCCAACTAAATCGACTGTCCGAAAAGAGGCTTGCGACTTAGGAGGTTGGAATTTATTAGGGCTTGCGTCAACGATTACTTGATCTATTAGAATAGTGCATCCGATGAAATCGACACGACTCCAACAAAGACCTCTTATTTCTTCTGGGCGCAGTCCTGTGAAGAACTGAAACATTAGTTGTAATCCGAACTGTCTACGTGCAGCTTTCTTAATAGCGTCCCGTTCATCCCAAGAGAAGGGATCAACTCGAGTGGCTTCAGATTTTATTATGACTTTAGGGCTTTTTAGTTTTTTGCCTAACAAGGGGTTTACAGTAATGATGCTTTCTTCTACTGCTGAGTTAAGCGCATCGCGCAGAACAGCGACTCGTTGAGAGCGAGTTGCTGCTAGGACATCCATCTTCAATGCCCAGTTTTTAACATCGAGCCACGTTAAATCAGCTACACGAATTTTAGCTAAAGGGGTTTTTAATACTTGGCCTTCGACGAGTCGTCTGTAAAATGTATAAGTACCAGGGCCTATAACATAGTGGTTGGCAAGCCAATGCACCATGAATGTTCCAAATAATCGTCGGTTAGCGTACAGGGCTGCTCTAGGTGACTCAGGGAAAGTTTCTGCATAATCAAAAGTACCATTCTTGATAGCAATATTGATTTGTTTTAAATGAAGGGATGCTAGTTCTAGATTAGCGGGGGTGGGCTCGAGTTTAATGAATTCACGTTGCCTCTTTTTGCCGTAAGGGTAGGTGAATCTGACGCTGATCGTGTTTTTACCTTTAGACGGTTTGACCCCGTGGTACGTTTTTTGTCTACCCATGATTCATAGCCTCCTAGACTTATCAGTATTCTGCTATCAGGTGCGCGGGAGAACACTTCATTCTCAAGCCAGACACCTTCACTGATCTTATTCCTAATTGCTTTTTCTGTATAGCCTGACAGTTCTGAAAACTTACTTATGGTTACTCTGTCTAACATAGGGTACTCCTACTGCGCTTGAATTACCAAACGCTGTCCGAAGAAAACAACTTTCTCCGAGTCGTACAATGCCGAATTGCCGGGCTTTCCTCGCCCCTGCCTTTTCGCTGCACGACGCCAAACTGCTTTAAACGCGTTGCCTTCCGCGAAGTTCATTTCTAGTGCTTCAATAATGTCATTACATTCGGCCCAATAAGACGCATCTAGCGTCGTTGGGTGCTTAATTTCTATTTTGTAGTAAGAAGAAGATCCCCCAGTTAAAGAAGGGGTCTCAACTGAAGGATCTTCTGTGGGGTGATTGGTCATAAGAGTTCAACTGCTATTTAGGGTGTAAAAAAAGCTACTTATTTTATGGAGGCCCAGCACTTGATAAATTGTTACATCCTTTTCCAAAGGGCGTTTCAAGATTCGCAAACATACGCAAGCGAGCGTATGTTTCTATACGTATCCTTGGCCCGTCACGCTGAGTTAGATAACGTCCCGTATGGATTAAGTGCCATCGATAAGTATCTTGTGATTGCCACGCCATATTGCGACTTCGGTTGTCGGTTAACTGAGTTATGAGCATTAGTCCTTTAGCTCCCAGTTAGTTGCACGGTGAGTCCCTATTACCATGTCGCATGTTTTCACTTCGTCCGATTGAAGATCATACGTGCAATTATCCTGCAGTTTCAGAATTTGCGTAATCCCTGCATTGTCATTAAAAAAGCGCCCAACGAAACGAATCCCATCGTTCAGTTCTACGAACACTTCTGCTCCAGCCTGTGGTTTAACACGATTTGAGCATACAATGAATGAGTCTTTCGCGATGTAGGGTAGATAGTGGTCTACATCAATCTGTACTGCATAAGGCTCCAAGTCCCCTTGGATTTCTACAGATTGTATCGCTTGGATAGTTGGTTTTCCTCGTATTGCGTAGCGCACTTGTATTTCTATCTGAGGATAGAAAGAGGTGCGTACTGGTTCCATTAATTCAGGATAAATATCTAATGGGGAGACACTCATTGCCTGGGCGAAATTTACAACCGCAGTCATGTTCAAAGGAACTTTCTCGAGGAAGTATTGTGATATTGCACTTTGTTGCTTCAATCCCATTCGTTTAGCGAGGATTGTTTGATTTAGCCCATCTTCATATTTTTGTCGATTGTATATTTGAATTATACGTTGCACAGCTCGGGCCTCAGATTCGGGGGACACGGCAGCACCTACGAGAAGACTCGCTCTAGCCATCAGGTTTCTTCCTATTCTAGTGTTTATGATAGTACACCACGGAATCTTTGCTCCTTTAGGGTGGTGTTATGCTTAATGTACAAGTTTCGAATCGAGTGTAACTAAGCATTCTCGCATTATATACTCAGCTACCCCACGCTTGTCAATAGCTGAACTGCTAAAAGATCCTAAAGTCACTGGTTGAGAAAAGTCAGTCACAATCAGGTTGTTCTTCCATTTCATCCCGAAAGGAGCATTCATACCAATTACTAAGGCAATATTACGCCCTTCTTGTTGTCGGGATTTTAGCCAATAATGCTGCTGCTTTGTTAAGCAGGTTTTAATCTCGGTAGTTTGTTTCTTTGGGGGATTAGCCAGGTACTTATACTCAATCCACAGGTCGCCAGCCGCACCAGAGTAGTAGGCATCAGCTACGCCGCCATGAAAGTTGTCATTAATTTTCCATTTATAGATACTGGATGGGAGCATCTTATGTATGGATTTAATGTAACTATGCTCGTTCATCGTCAGCTTTCTTCATTTGATTAATAAAGGATGTGTTACGGGACTCAATCCACATTTCGCGAGCGAATTGAAGGTACTGCCGCTTTCGCCTACCCGTTAACAAATACCGCGCTATGTAAGTTAAAGCTACTCCGAAAGGAATCCCTATACTTATGCCTATAGCGAGTCCTAATAGATCAATACTCATGGTCTACTCCACAAATAAAAAAGCCACCCCGAAGGATGGCTCTTGTTAAGGTACTTAGGCCGCTATAAAACGATCAGTCTCTTTAACATACGTATGCACACTATCAATGTGGTTGATACCAAAAAATGAGTCATCCCAAGCTTTGGTAATAGATGCTTCGCTATTCATAACCTCTATTTTCTTGTGGGCTTCTTCTTTTGAGTCTGCTTCAATGGTTAATGAACCGGTATAGGCAACTTCTGCTCTATATTTCATAATTTACTCCAGAGGTAAAAAAGCCACCCCGAAGGATAGCTCTTGTTAAGGTACTTAGTGGATAGTTGGGTCTGTTATACCCTTCATAGCGAAGTAGGTTGACCTTGCTTGCTTATAAAGTTCAGCACCCGCTGCACCCTTATTCGCTGCTTTGAAGACTTGATAGCCTTGACCCATTCTGTTGCTTTCCTCAACTGAGGTTAACTCCCAGACTGTTCCAAAACGATCACAATCGTAGCTGGCAATGTTAGTATTCCACGCATCAGATACCTTTTTATTAGCACCAGACATGTAGATTCGCGCAACACTGTTTATGTTTTCCCCCGTAGCATCTAAATAAGCTACAGTGTGGATACCCGTGTCTACGAGGTCATGCTCTTCTTCATTGAGGTTGTTATCGGCTAGATGCTGGTGTGCATCACCTAGGTTTTGGTGAAAGCCTTCAAAACCACCGCCTGCGGTACGCTTCTTAAAGATCGTAAATCCAGCCTCGAACTTTAAGTTTAGAACATACATCGCATCGAAGAAGTCGCCCGTTAAGGTATTGAAGATGTGCCCGATCTCTAGCCCCTTGAGGTGCTTAGCATCGGTTTTCTTCATTTCACCACTCATGAGTTGTGCTAGTTTTAACTGAGGGATAGCCATATCTTCGGCAGATACGTTTTCGTTACCGAGATTTGCACCACCTAATAGGTGGGCTGGTAGGGTGTCGGCAGATTCAAAGGAAATAATTGATTTGGTCATTGGTTTCTCACTTTTTTAAAGGATAAAGGATAAAGGATGGCCTACTCACATTAGGGGTAAGTAGACCTTGTAATTATAACAGTTCAGCTACTAAAATGCTATATTTAGCTAACTCTCAGGTTGACGTTTTGCTTCTCAAAAGCAACAAGACCAGGGACGGTTTTGTATTTCTCTAGGAAACGCGGGTCTTCCATAAGTTCCTTTACATGTAGGTTGGCTACACGCTTTTGCAGGAGGTGGGTGTGTCCACTTTCCAAGATGTATTCTTGAAAAAGACTATAATCAGCAACATTGTATACTGTAGCATCCGATAGCGACACGGTAATCCCGTCCACAGCAGTACGCTCGATGCCTTCGGCGTGCATCTTTATGCGTATTTGCTGTTTAATTTCCTCAAGGCTCACACTAATTATAGTTACGTCTTTCTCAAGCGCTCGCTTGTCATCACGTAACACTTTAGCTGTGTTTAATAGCTCTTTTAAGGTCATATCGGACATGGTTATCTCCTATGAAGCAAGCGCAAGTTTAGTTTCGGTTTCATCTTCAAACTGCTCGCTTAAAGAGAACATTAAACCTTGAGAATGACTAAAGCATTCGTTGATTATATCCCACTGTGGAATAGACTTTTCGATTCGGCCTAAACGACTTGTGTTCGCCCGACCCATTTCACGGGCAGCTTCCATGTAGTCTGGAATAAGATCAGGGTCACTGAGCTTCGTGCTAAGCCCACTAAGCTTATCAACAGCCAGCTTAAACTTTTCAGCTGATTCTGCGTCTTTAGTTAAGCGGTCACGCTCAGCTTTAACACTTTTCGTAGCCATTGCAAGGGTATGCAATAACTTGTCAAAAGGAGTCGTCACTTCGGCTTCTTTGAACGCTGCTGGGAAATCAATTGGGGTGCTAATTGAATTTGACATAGGTACTTCCTCTATATTTTAATTATGCGGCAAATGCCGTGTTTTTCTGAAAAATATCTAACAAGGAACCCATAGCGGCTAATTTGCCATCCAAGGTATTGTAAGCATCTTCTTCAAAGGTATCGCGAGCTGCGATAGTGATCGTTTCTGTCTTACGCTTTTGACCCGCACGGTATATGCGCGAGTTAAATTGTGAAAACAGTTCAGATCGATTGGTAGGGCTGGCCCAAATAGTGGCGCAACCTTTTGTGAGAGTCAGTCCGTGACTCGCTGAAGCAGGATGTGCAAATAAGACTTTGAGCTTTCCAGCTTGAAAGTCTTCGACTGCTTTTTCCCGATCAGACCGTGAAGCCTCGCCATCAATAACAGCATAGGCAAAGCCCATTTTGTTGGCGAGTTTCAACAATTCGTGTTTCTGGTGTTTCCAGTTAAAGGCGACTACTGTGTGATCACGCTCTGCAACTAGATCCATGACCAACTGGCTTCGGTCAGTGCTGAAGACTTGGGTTGCCCCGTTTTCGTCATACACTGCACCTGAACACAATTGGAGTAATTTCTGGTACTTGGCTCCCGCGTGGATGGCGTTAATGATCGCTCCACTCTCGGCTTCTAATATTGCTTCATCTTTAAGGACGGTATAACTGGCTTGCAAGCGTGGCGGCAGATCAATGTACATCATGCGACTTGTGTTCTCAGGAATGTCGATGCAATCCTCAAAACGATAGCGAATGGTAATGTCATGTATCTTGGCAGCCACTTGATCTTCGGCCCCTACATTATCAAGCCATTTGACCTGATTTGGGTTAGGCCCCACCTGTTTTGGGGTACATACTTGCAGTCTAAATCCATAGAAAGATCGACCTAGACGCTCCCCATCATCAAGTAGGACTACAGGGTGCCAGATGTCCGTTACAGAGTTCGGTGTGATGGTTCCTGACATCATTACCCTTCGCTCAAACATCCCTACAAGGTCTCGTATGGCGCTGCTACGGTCAGAGCTAGGATTCTTAAATGCCGTGACTTCATCCACGCAAATCATGTCAAAATCGTACAATAAACTGTTGTTTTCAGGCTTGAGTAGCCACTTAACAGCATCGTGATTGGTGATGACAATTTGACAACCCGTCTCGAAGGCTTCACGGCGTTTCTTATCTGACCCTGCCGTGCTAATCCCCCAAGTCAATTCGGGAGTCCATTGGTCAATATCGTCACCCCAAGCAGGTTTTAGGATAGATAAGGGCGCTACAACCAACATACGTTTCGCATCGCACTGTTTGAACACCTCTAACACGCATCGAGTCTTACCTGTACCCGCGTCAGATGTGATTAAGGCCCGCTCCTGGTTAAGCAAGAACTCAATAGTCGATACTTGGTGCTCAAATAGCGGCAACAAGTCGTGCGGCACAGGTAGTGGCGTACTTCTTCCGTTCTTCATCAGTCATTCCCTCTAAATCAGTGAATTCTTTTGCTGCAATGAATGCGTAACTAGCGATAAGCGTCAATTCTTCAGGTGAGATACCATCCAGCTGACTATTTTCATGAAACATAGCGTCACCGGTGCAGCGAACATAGATAGCTTCGGCTAGCTTAGTTTCTTTGATCTTACGTTCATGTACTATGTGTTTACTCATAGTCAAAAGGCTCCATTAAAAATGATTCTTCGTAAAAAGTATCGCCGTCGTGATGTTCTTTAGTAGCCATGTAGCCAATCACATTAATGTGCATACCTGACGGGCCGTATACTAAAAAGTTTAATCGGCGTCCATCCTCTTGAATGATCTCTTCGTCACCGTCCGACACTGACCAAATTTGCGACTCGGCATACCCAAGTTTCATTAACTCATGAGGGGTATTTGCGTAATCACCACAGCAATTACCGTCATCGTCCATCCGTGAAACTTCTTCAAAGGGGAAATCTTTGTTGTGGTAAGTCTCACTCATGATCTATCTCCTTTAGGGCCATAGCGCCAAATCTTGTCGGAGGCTGAATGGTCATGGAATTCGTTGCGGTACAAAAGGTAACCTCCTGAACCACGCGTCCAGTTCACTCGGTTTAAGCACCGTAGTAAAATCTCGGATAAGGGGTGATCTTCAAACCTAACGAATGATTTATTATTATCTTCCACATGGATTGAAATATTACGGGTGTGGTTATCGAGGCTTATGGTTGTACAATCAATATCGATCCCAAAGCTTTTGGATGTAGGGTGTTTCTCTAGGGCTTTTTTATTAACAGTGTATTTATAAGTGGTGTGGTTAAAGTCCAGCACATCATTTACAGGTGTTGATAGCCAAGAAGTGCTCCCAGGCCATTCAGCCCTTGCAGGTATCATAGGAGGGTAGCAGCTCCAAGGCTCGCTTTTAGTTCGCTGCTTCTTTGGCTGAGCGTTAAATTCATTAGCGTAATCAGTAGCGCGTTGTTTAACTTCCTTATGGAAGTAATTTACACGTTTGATAAAGTCTGTTCGGAATTTAGGCCATTCGCGGGTAGGGATGATGTAGCCACCATCAGCGTGTTCATAACAAGACATAAAATTTACTCCTAGTGGGGTGCGTAACGCCATTGGCACGCGGGGTTGTCTAAGCCTTCTTGCACTTTGGCGTGGGGACACCATCTACATGATGTAGCATTGGGCGTAGGTTTGAAGTCAATACAGGTAGTTGCCTGATTGAATCGTAAATTGAAGCGGTCAAAAAACAGCATGGCTTGGTCGCGTGAATAACCAGTGGTCATGATTTCACCTTTGTCGGTGTAAACCATGTTACTTTTGATGTATTCAAGTTCAGGGAATAAAGCGAAAGTGCCAATAACATAGAGCAGGGCTTGCTGCCCATGTTTTACTTCATTGCCAAACTTACGCCCTGTTTTCCAATCATAAACTTGGGCCGATGTAGGCGACTCCATATCCAGCGCATCTAGCTTCATTCGGAGCCAGACGTCTTTTGCGTAGTATCCGGTTTTTTCCCAATCTCGGGTGAATCCCCAGTCTTCTTCAACATGAATAGCCCCGTCAGAATAACGCGAGCGCATGTCTTTAAAGAGCGTTTCAAATTTAACCAACTCTTTTGGTATCTCGTCATCGATGGTTTTACCCGTGATGTAATTTTCCGCTTTGTCATGTATTTCAGTTCCTCTTTGAGCTGCAGGGCCGGCTACATCAGGACACTTCTCAATCTTGGTGAGGTACAGATGCCAGGGGCATTTCTCAAAGTTAGATAGAGATGAAAAAGATGTAGTGGGGATTAACCCCAATGGCGCTTCTAAAGGTTCGAGTCGAGCGAGCTTCACCCGCCGTGCAGATTCAATTGCTGCAAGGGGGTCAAATATAGCGCCAGCAAACACTGGCTCTGTCGCTTTGGATTTTAAGTCATGTTGTTTAGGGTTAAATTCGGGGATGTTATCCATTAGTGCACCACTGGTTTTATATTCATATATTGATACAAGCTGACTAAATGAGCTCTCATGGCTTGCGGGTCTTTAATCATGGCGGCTTCTAGCTCGCTAACGAGGTATTCATTAAGCAGTGCAACCTCGCAGCCCTCTTTTAATAGAGCTGGTTGGATAAGATGCCGCACTTCATAAGCGGCGAGTCTGTCTAAGGGTGGGTACATAAACCCTCCTATTGGTTAGGTTTCTTCTTTTTAAGGTTGAATTCAGGTATGTCGACCATATTAGTCACTCGTTTTTCTGCAGGAATGACATTAGGTGCTTTATCTAAGTAATCCGTAGCAGCGTAATCAGTGAACTTGAATCGCGTTGCAACGTATTTAGCGCGTACACCAACACCTCGCCGTACTCTCTGTTGCGTAACGTCGTTTCGAGTTAGCATGGTTGCGAACTTCTGAGCTGTTGAGTTACTGTCGGGGTTCAATACAAGGTACATTGCGTGTGCTTCCGCAACAGCGACTAAGCTCGGCAGCTCATTGACGGCTTCATCAATCCATTTAGTCAGCACCTTCTCAGCGCTCTGTTTAACATTAAGTAAGTGTGATGGCGTGGTTTGAAGCGCATTCATGTTCTCCACAAAGTAGTCAAGATCACCTTCTCGTAATGCAAAGCAGAATTTCTGATGAACCCCCATACCAGCCACGCGCATATTTCGTTTAGCCTCGTTTTCCATAACGGTTGTAGCAGCGTGTTGGTCGTAATCGAAAGAGTGCAGGAAGGCGTATAAGTCCTCAACTTCAGCGGCGAGTAATGATTTTAAGTCAACGTCATTTGTAAACAGTTCAGGGTATGCCTCAGTGATTTTCAGCGGTTGCGGGAAGCCCACGTTATGTCGACGATCACCATCTTCTAGTCGAGCTACGTCACTGTGGTTGGAGAAAAATATGAAGTTAACGAACAGTCTCATATTCTTGGATTCACGGTACATTGACCTAACGTCTACATTCTCTCCACCTGTGTAGTATTTAAGCGTGTCCATAAGTTTGAGGTCTTGTTTCGAGTCTGTGACATGAAACTCGTCTATAGCGACAAACAGTTTGTCAGAGAGGAAACTGTTGAAGGTGTCCTCTATTGCCGATAGCGCTTTAGTTGCAACATTGGTTTTACCAATCATTGGCGTGAGCACATAATTGAAGAACAAGCCTTTACCTGTACCTTGCGTACCTGAGAATATCCACACAGTTTGTAAGGGTTCTTTTTTATCAATGGCTGCAGCGAGCCAATTAATGAAGTGCTCGAATTCCTTTTCAGTACTGCCTGTCATGTGCCACATCACTTTGTATATCTGAGGGCACAGTTGTTTCAGTAGGGCACCACCCATGTTGCTGTCACTTTCAGGGTGGTAGGTTATGCCTTGAAATTCAGGGTCGATTGCCTTGGGTGTTTTTACGTGTTTAGGTGCGTGATACTTATTGACGAGGCCATTAAGTTCGTGGCGGACTGTCGTAGTCTCCATCGGGTTGTAAACGTAGTGCAACGATTGGATAGGGTCAGGTAAGGGTTGCCCGTACTCAGAGAGCCAACCTTCCAAATGGTTAGATTTAGACTCATAAATGTATATGTCGTCGTTCTCAAGGCCAGGTAAAATCTCATCATCTTTTGCGTTGTAGAGCACTGTGAAGTGTTTATCTGTACGAATGTCTCGAAAGACCAAGGCAGTCTCGTCGGTGACTTTATCTATGTTGCTCTCATAAGCGGACAAGAACTCCGCGTAGCCTTCAGGGTCGGCTTTTGGGAACTCGAAACTGTCCTCACCGTTCCAGCAATGGATGATGTGCGGGGAGGTTAAACGAGCCCAATACTTATAACTTTCGGAACTACCCGCGTTAAAGCGCACGAATTCATCGTCTATATCACAAACCGTCAGTTTGAATTGGTCAGGGTTTGTGACAACTCGTAACTTACCTTCTTTTGTGATGTAGTCTTTCTTCTTCGGGCGATAAGGCTTTAAGGTTATTATTTTACGAAGAGCATCTATATGCTTAGTTTTAGTTGCGTGTATCACACCTTCATTCAATAGCAAAAGTGGCGCTGTTAAATACAATAGGTCGCTGCCTTTCTCTACAAGACAGAATCGATGCTCTGGGCTTAGAAAAGGGTCTTCTTTGCCCACAAATTTGGGTGGAGCGATGAAGATTAAACTCGAATTACTAGCGACAGCAGGGTCTACTATTGATTTAACATCAGTGTTCTTGTCCCCTAATACGAGGTGTTTAGAAATATCTTCACATGAGAAATTCATGTGAGAGATGTAACTCTTTAACACGGCTGGGTTAACAGGGGCGTCCAATACGAATTCAATATGGATCGAGATAAATGCAGACTCAGACAAGCCCATAGAATTTGAAGCGTGGCCTATATAGCTCACGTTTTGTAGTTCAATTGGCAGCATTGAAACTACTCGCGCACAGAGGGACTCTACGTCGGAACTTCGTAGTTTTGAGGTTGAGGCGGTGTAATTCTCCAGATGCAGCTTATCAATATCTAGGAATAGGGTTGGGTTGGGTTTTGTTTTGTCAGTAAGCCCCTTACGGCTTTCTTTATATAAAACCTTACTCAGCTCACCGCGAATCATACAGTGGCCTTTAGCGGCGTGCTCCATCATCAAGGCATAGCGCTCTTGTATTGTGGCGGGTTGATACTCGTAACTATTGAGTTCTACAACCGCAGGAACCTTGCCCTTTTTTGTTTTTGTGTAAGTTTTACAGAGGTGTGTACCGTTGGCTGCTTCAAGGAAGGTCAGCTTAGTCATATTTGCTCCTGGACTGTCTAGGACAGCGTTATAGTGGTGTGAGGTACCGAGGCCAGTAGTCACCTACGCGAGAGGAAGGTGTGACCATGCAGGGGTTTTTAAGGAAGGCGGATCTTTCGACTTCAAGTTTTCGTCGGTTAAACGCTTTTTCTCTTCCGTTCCTTGCCGAAAGATTTAGTCGGCAGGCTTGAACGCGTATACTACCCATGCTTCGTTCCAATACTTGCGCTAGTTGCGCAGTGGTTAGTTCATCAAATTTTGCGGTGAGGAAATCGATCTCCTCTTGGCTCCATAGATTGCTAGCCTGCGTCATCACAGAAGTCCTTTTCGTGCAGATAAGATCGTCCAATCATCACGGCAATCAACGTCACAAAAACGAAGCCCTTGCGCTAAAGGCTCCGTGCAGTTGTGACAAAACCCTTTTGGCACAGGGCCGTCTGAAGGTCGATTGTTTAACGCAATAGATAGATAAAGCTCTGACGTTTTGCTCGCGTCATCACAGAAGTCGCTCATCAAAATCCTTGTTCTTTTTGAAACGAGCTTCTATGTTAATAGCTGAACTACTATTTCACAATACAGTCTAAGCAGCAATTGCGTAGTCTTCTAACTTAGCTAATTGCTTAAATGAAGCGCCTTGTATAATGGATTGGATCTCATTTTCCATTCTGAGCTTTTTCGCCATTTGGCACGAACCCTCCCTTTGAGTCTCAATGTGAGTCGATAGGTGAGTAAGGGTGTTATACACTTTGTACGCATCATTAGGCATCTGATAGCTGTCATGAATGTGCATGATGTAGTTCAAACGGGCTTTGTTTGTCTCGATGCCGGTACGAGTCTTTCGACTTGCCAGGTTCTCGCTATAGAAGTCCAACGCGGCATCGTTAGAGACAGGTACGTTGCGCAGATAGTTCATCATATCAGCTTCTCGGGTCAACATTGTGGGCCAAGCCGATGCTACTGCACCCATGACTTCAGGCATTGAGTTAGCGGTGTGTTTTTGGGCCATTGAGGTGTTTTCCGCAATACTAATCATACCATTTAAGCAGGCTAAACGCATTATCATTGCACTGACTTGACGGCGGAATTTCTGATCGTGTGAATCCACAACTTTGATCTTTAAGCAGGCAGGTTCGTTCAGTTGGCGAACAAAATCGTGGTTTGGTAATACGATTTCTGCTCTAAACGAAGCGTCCCTGTTATAGCCCCAAAAGTTCGTTGTAGCACCGGTTAGGTCTAATGAAGATTTGAGTAAACCTTGACGTAGTGATTCCCACATCAGGTTAAAGTTGACGGGTCTATGCTGAGTTTTTCCATCGCCAATCACTTGATCGGTTCTGGGGTTAATGACCCAGAATTTGTCGATTACAGTCGTGCCGTTGCGCGTCTGTGGCTCTCGAATAGGGTCGTAATTTAGTTTTTCGGGTAATGCTAGGATTGAGTCTTGTTCTATGACTTCGTAAGCTCCCATGATGTACTCCTTAGTTAGTTATTTTCTTCTTTAACGTGGTCTCCATGACCGCTCTGAATTGAAAATCAGAGTCTGATTCTGGACCAGCTGTGTACTGGTCCCCTTTGATCTCATTGGCTGCAAATGTGTCCAGGTCACCATATTTAGTGATAGCACGTTTATACTCAGTGTCAGTGAGCTCGAAACCTGCAATTACATCGAAGCTCACTGTTGCTTTTGCTAAAAAACTTCTCATAAGGCTTTCTCCAAGTTGACCTAAGTGTTAACTTTTGACCATCACAAACCTTGCATCTGTATTGTTGCTTACTCATGAGTCTTCCTTAATCGTTAGTATGTTTGTCCATCCAATCGCGTTGGTGTTGGCTGATTTCGTTTTTATCCAGTTGCGAAAGGTATTGGTCAACGCAGCCGGGTTGGTGTTGGCTGATTTCGTTTTTATCCAGTTGCGATGGATCTTCTAACGCAAGTAATGCGTCTACCTGCGCTGCGCATCTGTCTAAGGTTTCTTTGTGAGTCCAATTAGGGGATGACCCTCTAATCATTTCACACAGTTCGTCGTATTGTTCCTTGTATTGTTCTTCCATAGGTCTTCCTCTAGTTATTAGTTATTCGTAGTCTCGGATTGCTACACCAGTAGGGAACTGGGGCAGTCCTGAGTCTCGGTACTTCTTTTGATACTTCACAGTCATGAATTTACCAATAACATCGGCGTTACCCGTGATGAACTTGGCTCTGTTGGTGTCTTTGTCTCCTTTAAGGACGCAAGTAAACGAGTAATCGCCACTCGCTAACCGAAAGACAGGGTTGCCGTCTTTGTCTTCGAGGATGCCCTTAATCTCAAATTCTTCATCTAAGAATGTTTTATACTTTTGAAGATCGGGGGATCGATGCCCTGCTTTATACAGGCCAGCGGGGTTGCGTAGAATAAGACCTTCATACCCTGTTTTAATATACAGCTTATGGCGTTCTTTCATTTCTGCTTCGGAAGCAACCAGCGTATTTTCAACGATGTGTATGGGGCCATTAACTAAGGGGTTATGTTTGTAGGTACTACATAGCCATTTATTGCGGGACGCATCGGGGGCGTAACTGCTCTGCTTAAAATAGTCGAAGACCCAAAAATCAATATCAGCTGTGCTAGGTTTGGTTTTTTTAACAGCGGACACAATGTCCTCTAACTCTTTACCATGAACGTACAGCTCACCATCTAGGATCATGCCCACTTCGAGGTGCTTGATCGCCCACGCTTCGATGTGGCTAAGATCAGCGGCAAATTCTTTACCTGTACGAGACGTGATGGACACAACGTCGTCGCTAACTCTTTCGAGCAACGCCCTTACACCGTCTAGCTTAGGCTGTACAGCGCAAGGGTAGGGCATGCGGTGTCCTGCTTTGTGATAATCCATGGCTAACATGGGTTTTTTGCAGGCTGTTGAAGAATCAACAGTCAGGCCGTAGCCTTTACGATCTTTACGCTCGATCCATTTGGCTTCGGCTTCTTTGAGTGCTTGCTCACTGCCTGTGCTTTCGTTACTGCGACCTACATTTTTAGGTGTGCAGATGGTGGTTTTGTCTTGGATTTTTCCACCTACTTTCCCGTGGGAAATTGTGTAAGAATCATCGTTGACTGCGATAGACCAGATACAGGGGTTACCTTTAGTGTCTGGTTTATATAGGGGTTGGAATTGGGGCATTTTGGGCCT
>Ga0209709_10001404_pt1 | contig 22298 bp, 9 predicted proteins | sample ArcticOcean_MG_C_2_FD_187435 | JGI IMG/M metagenome (GOLD analysis project Ga0209709, IMG submission 187435) | Marine microbial communities from western Arctic Ocean - ArcticOcean_MG_CB4_136 (SPAdes) (version 2) | ecosystem: Environmental > Aquatic > Marine > Oceanic | place: Arctic Ocean...
GCACCTTCTAAAACTCGGTTCCAATCATCAGGATTGAGTACATCGGCTTCGACAAATTCCATGTCGAGGTTTGGAGCCTTATCCATTGAGCGAACAGTACCTCTAACTTTGTACCCTGAATCTATTAATTGTCGAGCAAGATTGTTGCCTATGTGTCCGTTGACACCGGTCACGACAACAAGCCCTTCCATGCTAGGCCATCGACTTCATGGCTTTGAAGCATGCCATTGTTTGAATAGAAGTGAATCACCCCACAGGGTGATGCCTCTGCGTGTACACGACACAAGGCGAAGGGAAAAGGTGGATTTCACCACTATGAATCCCGGTGTTGTCAACATGTATGTTTGTGGTGTCACAGTGTATGATTTATGCCATCTTGGTCATGCACGTTGTTACCTTGCATTCGATTTAATTCATCGTTGGTTAGAGAAATCAGGTTACGATGTCAATTATGTTCAAAATTTCACAGATATCGATGACAAAATCATCAACCGCGCCAATGAAACCGGTGAGGATTGGCGTGAATTGGTAGAGAATAATATCGCAACATACTATCGTGATATGGATGCTTTGAATATTCTACGTGCGGATAAATATCCAAGATGTACGGAATTTGTTGATGAGATGATTTCGATAACTTCAGATTTAATCGAGAAAGGAAATGCATATGCTGCCGATGATGGAGTTTACTTCAGTGTTGCGAGTGCTCCAGAGAAGTATGGATTACTCACCGGCCAGAACATCGATGCTGTACGAAGTGGTGCAGGTGGGAGAGTTGATGGAACCGGTTCAGGAAAGCGTGACCACAAGGATTTCGCATTGTGGAAAGCAGCAAAACCGGGTGAACCGACTTGGGAATCGCCTTGGGGTCCAGGAAGACCTGGGTGGCATATCGAATGTACTGCTATGTCGATGGACTCATTTGGTTCACAATTCGATATACACGGGGGCGGTCACGATTTATTATTCCCGCATCATGAAGCAGAAATCTTCCAAGGCGAATGCCATACAGGTTGCTCGCCAGTTGTTCATCATTGGTTACATAATGGATTTGTCAATATCGATGGCGAGAAGATGAGTAAATCACTTGGTAATTTTTGGACTATTTCAGAGATATTGGGTAAAATCGACCCATTGGTTCTTCGCTTTTCATTAATCAATGCTCATTATCGTTCACCAATCGATATGAATGAACAGTTGTTAAAAGACGCTCAAAAGAATCACACACGGCTAATGGGAGTTTACAAAGCGGCCCTTGAATTAACGAAAATCAACTGTCCTCCACTCCCTAAAGGAGACCTAACTTCACATGTACCCTTGGTCAAAAGTCTCGGCTTACTTGAGAAAATGGCTCAAGGATTTGCAATGGCTATGGATGATGATTTCAATTCGAGAGAAGGGTGCGCAAAGGTGCTGGGGGCGCTCAGAGAGATGAGTAGGATGCTTGGAATCTTAGAAGGTGATGACCTTGGAGCTTATGCACAGCATTGTGTAGAATGGCTCGAGGATACAGCGGGTTCAGTACTCGGTGTTCTTCCCAGTCGTGAACAAACCCTTGCAGAACCTGAAGAGGACCCCCGTAGAGCCGAAATTGCGGAGCGAGTGGAACTGCTAATCAAGAACAGAGCAGATGCTAGATCGGCTAAGGATTGGGCAGCGGCAGATACAATTAGAGATGAATTGACATCCCTTGATGTCATCGTCACCGATACAGCAGAAGGCCCAATTTGGGACCTAGTTTGAATCTTCAGGCGGCTTAACCGGCGGTAGTTCAGGTACGAATTGTGACTCATGTTCTTTGTGCACAATAGGATCTTCTCTTTCTCTTGACAATATAATTACCGCAACAGAAGCAATCAAAATCACTCCCATCACAATTGATAGCAGGATAATTGGGTCGGTACTATCTGATTCCGCAGAATTAGAGATGTCATCGTCACAAATACCAGTGCATGTGCCTGAATCAGAGTTATCGTCGCCTCCAGTATTGTCCACATTATCGTCGCCTCCAGTATTGTCCACATTATCTCCGCCATCTCCATTATTGTCTCCTTCGTAAGTACAACTGCCATTGTCTTGGTTTGCTTGAATATTATAATTCAAGGCAGTAGTGTCCATACATCCTAGTCTCGGTTCAGGCTCAACATTGGAGTTGTCGGTGTATTCTGAATCTTCAATGTAAGGGCGGTTTCCATTTGCATCGTATGCTATGTCGTAGTAATCATATAATTTTGTAAGGTCTACATGGTAATTCCCATGAACCGAGCGATTAATTACGTCAAAATATCTGTCGTCATTCATTGTGAAAATTGGGTCCAATGTCATATTTTTCAAGTGATTTACATTATCTCTGTAATCGCCATCGAATGTTGTTGCTAGCCAATCTTCAAGTTCAGAATCGGTCATGTCCGAGACTTCATTCCAGTTCTCCTTGATGTCTTCGAATTCATTACGCATTGCCATGGACAAACCTGACTCGATCTCCTCCCAAGTTTGCATTCCTTCGGTTTCCGAAGGCGAAGTAACATCTACTGCTTTGGTAAATCCATTTCCATTGATGTATTCCCAATCGTCACCGTTCATTGCAGTCATGATGTCGATGTCACCAAATACTGCCTTTCCATGTACGATTGTGAGTTTAATGTCAGGGTCTATTGCCTCGATTAGATTGCGGTAGGGATTGTCGTGGAATGTATCTATAACTACTAAGTCGGCATACATTCCGGTCTCGATTTGACCAACGTAATCTTGCCAATTACTAATTTCTGCAGGATTACTTGTTACCATTTCAGCCAATTCATAGTCGCTGAAATGATTGTCTAGAACATCTTTGTTCCAAAGGTCTGCCACTTTCAATTCATGAAGATTATTCTTTGAACCGCTCGGGCCCCAATCTGGTGCTAGAGATATTGTCACACCTGCGCTATCTGCAGCGACAACATCAGTTGTATCTCCATACAAAAGTAGGTTGGACATTGGTGACCATACTAGCCCAGCTCCCTTTTGGCCCATCTTATCGAATTGGCTTTGGTCCAGAGCAGTGCCATGAATAACTACAGTTTCATCCATGATTAGTCCCTTATTGTATAGGGTGTCAAACTCAGATTTACTACTGGAATCTACACCTTCTGAAAGATGTACAAACCAAGCATTTAGAGTACCGGATACATTCTTGTCAATAATATAGGCAGCATTGTAATCACTTTCAGTTGGTCCACATACTGCGCAGGTGTACATTCCATCCTGTCCAAAGTTATACAACTCTACATTTCGAGATAGCATACTATCCCACGAATCAGTACCGCTACTAGGTGAGCCTTGAACTGCAGTAACTCCTCCAGCTACAGCTTGGACTTCAGCATATTTCATCTGCTCTGAAGACATATCCCACCTATTGTAAGATTGCATGTTAGTCTTCATCCAAGTGATACTTGGACCATAATCCCAATTATTCCCCCATTGGTAACGGTTTTCATAGCCCCCTTCATCAGATTTCTGAGAATCAGACAAGTGCACATTAAAGTCCCAAAGAGGAATATGATTGTAGTGCATATGATTGTGTAAATCAATTAAACCAGGGTAAATAGATGCCTCAGTGTCATGAACCGTAATGTCGTCAGTATTGATTGGAGGAACTTCTCCATCAGCCCAAACAGCCACAATCATACCATCTTGAATCATGATGTTACCATTTTCAATGGCATCATTTTCGCCAGTCATTGGAACAATACGTCCTTGCAAAATATAGGTGTCCTCTGAACTATCAGGTAGTGGGAAGCAAGTACCATGCCGACTTGCAGGACTTGGGTCTTCTTTTGTCAAGGAACCGTTAGCATTAATCGTGTATGCTTTGTCAAAAAATGAATCTTCAGCGGGGTAGTGGATTTGACTCTGTACGGTACCGCTAGGCTCCTTCAATACAGCAAAGTCCTCCTCGAAATAGTCAAATTCGATGTGGGTTTTAGCACGATAGAACACTATTGATTCACCTACTGCGATAGTTGTGTCCCAGCCAATTTGGCATGGTGCACTTCCACCTGCTGGATTATCGTCTAGAATCCACTCTGAAATATCGACATCATTTGAACCATTATTAGTCAATTGAATATATTGCTCACTATTCCGATAAAGAGTTCCATCTCCATCCAAGTCGGTGCCACCATTTTCGGCATCAGATGTTGATGCAAGAATTTCTGAAATCATTACTCCGAGGTAATTATTCTCATTTATTGACCATTCTCCACTATCTGAATAATCACCGGGTTCGCCGGTGGCATTTCCTGCAATACAAGTGCCATGAACGCTAGAGGGGGTTGGATCATCTTTAATCAACAATCCATTATTGCCCTTAGCATACACTTTGTCCCAATCCGAATCATTTCCTGAGTAGTGAAACTGGCTTTGAATGGTACCATCAGGCTCCATCAATACTGCAAAATCAGCATCGAAATAATCCAATACGATTTTGGTAGTAGCTCGGTAAAATGTAATAGATTCACCTACTGCAATACTCATGTCTACAATTTGACATGGTGCACTACCGCCATTGGTATCATCATCCAATGTCCAATCTGAAAGGTCTACAACTGAACTGCCATCATTTGTTAATTCGATGTATTGGTCACTTTGTATCCCAATCACTCCATCGCCATTCCAGTCAACTCCATCGTGGGCTTCATCGGAAGGTGAAACAAGAATTTCTGAAATCGTCACTCCTTTGTAATCACCTGTATTGTTCATCCAGCCGACATCGTGTGATTCATCAGCGGTTACTAAACCAGAGGGAATCGCAGCAAAAAGTAGAATAAAAGCAACAATAATTCGGCGCATATCCTCGCTCAAATGGTTACAGCACAAGAACCCACCCACTGATGTGGTGACCAATAATTAGTCATTTGATGGATAGCCTCAAAACTATCGGCAGATGCCCGTAGGGCATGCGTAGAGCACTTTTGATGCTGGTAATCCTTCTACCGGCTATGTTCTCTGGCTGTTTTGGAGAAGAGGAAATCATCTCTGTGCCCGAAGAGAGTTCCGCTTATCCCCAGCCTTGGGAAAGGTCAGATTACACTTATGTCGATAGTGATGTATTCAGTCGTGTAACTGTAAACGGTAGCCATGAAATCGATGTAGTACGCAGTGTTTTCATTGATGTTGCAACCATAACTGCAGCCGATGGAGGCGCGGGATTGACGGGAGATGCAATTGTGCACCTTGGCTTGTGGTTGCCTGTTATCGAAGGATGCGACTGGGAGGCCGCAAATCTTTCAGAAGATTGTCTTGTACCTGTAATTGCCGAGATTGGACCTTACTACAACGATGGCGATGTTGACGCGCTTACCCCTGCTGACAGACTGGGTAGATTCCTAATCGAGAACTATGTTCCTCATGGATATGGAGTTGCTCAGGTCAGCGTATTTGGAACCGGAGATTCGAACCATTGCATGGACTTGATGGGAACAGATGAGCAAAGAGGAATCGATGCTGCGGTATCTTGGCTAGGTAGCCAGGAATGGTCAAATGGCAAAGTTGGAATCATCGGTAAATCATATGATGGTTCAACACCTTGGGAAGCAGCAACTTTTGGTAATCCTTACCTCGCTACAATCGTTCCGATGTCTGGATTGATTGGAGTGCATGATTTGATGTGGCGTAATGGCAGCATGGAAGCCCGTGGAATGATAATGCACAATGGCGTATACGGTTCGTTTGGTGTCGATGGTGATGCTGATGATATCGAAAATGCTTGTGAAGGCTACATCGAAGGTTACGCAAATGGTCCTGCTGCTTACTTGAGTGGTGGAATGGTTGAATATGCAGGGAACACTTACTGGACCGAGAGGTCTTTCCTAGACCGGGTTGTTGAGAATTACAATGGTTCAATCTACATCATTCAAGGAATGCAGGATTGGAACGTAGATCCACACATGGCTTTCCCTACCCATCAAATCGTAGCCGATGCAGGTATCGAAACCAAGACTCTAGCAGGCCAATGGGCGCATGATTATCCAGATCGATTATCAGGTCACAGTTCACAATCTGCAGGTCGTGGCTTGGAAGCTTATCCTTACACTCTGCGTTGGGATTGGGCTGATGAGATGCTATACTGGTTCGATTGGTATCTCAAAGGTGAAGGTGCAGCCCCAATCTTAGGTGTTGAAATGCAAGACAACCGTGGAGGCTGGAGATTTGAGGGCACTTGGCCTGCTGAAGATACTGAGTATATGTCCATGGAGGTCGACTCACTCAGTCCAACCGGTGCGCTAATGGGTGCAACACAATCTGCTATTACTTTCTCATATGGACCATTTGAAGAGGATACTTACATCGCAGGAATGCCTACAATTCATGTAGCAACAACGCCACATACTACTAGCAACGGACATATTTTCATCGAAATGACAGATGATTCAGGTATGCATCTTGGTCATGCAGTAATGGATTTGAGATTCCATGCAGGTGGGCGAGATGGAGTGATAGAAATAATCCCCTTCTCAACGGTGGTTGCAATGATGGAATTCATGCCAATGGATGTATTCTTGGGAGCAGGAGAATCAATTCACTTCACAGTTACACAAACTGGTGAAGACTACGTTCCTAGTCCAGCAGCAGCTGGCGATTACTCCATCAATTGGGCAGCAAGCACTCTAACACTCCCAATTGTTCATCGGACATGTGGCGATTTATTCCAAGTAGCAATGGCCGAATACAGCGACGAGTCAGGAAGAGTCTGTTAATCAGAATCTTTCTAGGATTGTTTTGAAAACATCTTTCGCATCACCCTGTGAACGTTCAACCAATCTTCTAACAATTAGTTCAGGTGTTGAACGCGCTAGATGATTTCTTCTTGGTGTTCTATCAACAATGAGTTCTAGATTCTCATCTAATCCTCTTGCTTCTATACCATCAGTTCGTAATTCCCGTCCTGCTGCCTCAATGATGGCAGGAGCAAGATGAGTCACTAAGAGCATGCAAGTTCCAGCATGTGATTCTGCTGCTTCTAACATACCTGCTATGATTTTAGCACCTGCACCGGGTTCTGTAATCGCTTCTAATTCATCAGCAAGAATTAATTTCGAATCGGTATTTGAGACAACTTGGGCAAGTTGTAGCAATGTTTGCTCAAGGGCTCCAGCCGACTGAGTGCCTCCGGCTTTTGCTAATACATGGAGCGATTCAATCCTTCCAACACGGGCTGACTTTGCAGGTACTGGAAGGCCCATGTGAGCCAGAATAGTACAGTGACCTAGCAATTCGAGCATAGTTGTTTTACCACCACTATTTGCTCCTGTAAGAAGTGCAATTGATTGTCTATCAGCCTTGGATGCGCAATTACCTAAGCCGTAATCGACAGGATCTGGAGTTCCATCGATTAGTAAATGTCTACCCTCTTCTATTGTAATACCATGGTCACACATTTCAGGCATTACTGCTTCAACACTTCTAGCCCAACGGCCAATTGTTAGCCATTGGTCTAATTCTACCAATCTACGCAATGCTTTTTCGCATCGGGATTTTAGTGGAGCCATCCTTCGTGCTAGAGAAATTAGTCGTTCTGATTGAGTTGTTTTCCACAAGTCTTCGAGTTGGCCATCGATTTCATCTAGTGCCCTTCTATCTACTTTAGTAGGCCATTCTGATTTGAATATTGAACGCGGGCATCTGACACCAACACTTCCCAGTAAGACTGCGATTTCATCAGTTGCAGTTTCTATGGCTTGTTCTATTGCGTCACTGGTTTGCTGTGCAAGTTTTCGTTGTAGTGATGCAGTATCTGCTAATGCTGCAAGCATATCGGAACCGGATAAATCCAGATTCACATTCTGCATTGCATTGTCCACTTCATCATGTATTCTCTTTTCCAATTTTTTAGCCAATGGCCACAATTTGTCTCTCACACCAGCGATATCTTCCGCATCTGTTTCGTTAGAAAGTTCATCCAGTAGTGCTCTTAGAGCTGGTATTCTGACCTCATCAAAATGACTGAAGAAGCCCTTCCCTTCCGGTAAATTTGTCAATAGTTCTAGAGATTCTAAATTCTGCACAAACCAGCCAACACACTTCTCTGGTAGAATCATGTCAATCGATGAATCATCAGGTAATACCAACCACCCTTCTGGTGTTTGGGCAGGACCACCTTGGCCGATCCAAGTTACTGATTTGAAGACCTTGTAATCCTTCCATGTTTCCTGTGGGGACGGACTTAGAACTCTGCAAAAGCGTTTCAATTCATCAATTGGATTCTTCGAAACTACCACCCTTTCATAGTGGCCTTCAACCTCGATTGGTATCCGAAGACCATTGAGAACATATTCACAATCAATCGCTTGACCAATAATCTCTCTTCTACTTGAGATGTCTCTTACCGGCATCAAATTTCGCAAACGAGAGCGTGTTGAATTGTTGACTGCATGTGCTGCAATTGTTGCGACAAGTTCTCTATGCAATCTTATCGATTCAGGTGTGGCTAGAAAATCATCCATACCATTTAGGGACCTCGCTAAACTATCAGCACGTTTCAAAGACACACCTTCGACTTCGGCAATCAATTCAGTTTGACCATCTGCAAGCAGTTGCAGTACCTTATCTTCAGTACCAAAATGATCGGTTAATTTCCTTGCAAGACCAGCCCCAACTCCCGGTAAAGCTTTCAGAACCATAGGTACAATTGTTTGCCAACAGGTTTTGAAGATAGGGGTCGCATAACAGGTTCACTTTCAGTTTCACAACCAAATGAATTATTCATCAGGATTGATTGACAGGCCCATACACTGGCATTTCAACTTCGACAGCAAATAATGGGTCAGGGTCACTTGAATCATGGTATGCAACAACAACTCCTCCATCATTGAGAATACCCATTGATGCGAAATCGAATCTAATGTCTGCTCCAGCGCCACTTGTCGAATCTAAATCTCCTAATCCAATGTATGTTAGCGTATCAGGTTCCATAGACTCAGAGTATTCTCTTACATGGTATACCACGTCGACATCAGGCCCTTCTGCGGATTGGTATCTTACATTGAAGACAAACAAATCCAGGGCTCCATTTGCTTGGAATTCCCATTCCTCAATTTGGGACCATCTTTCATCTGAATAGTTCTCAGTAGCCCATGTGCTGCCTCCGTCCCATGAAAGGTGATGAGTGAATGTCGTGCCAGCTAGGCTAATGCAATGCAATGCACCTGTGGAATCGAGTTGGCAGTACTCACTAGGGAATTGAACATCATGCTTATTCCAATTCAGTGATGTATCTAGGAATGCAGATGTGCCATCACTGAAGTATTGTGGGAAGTATAGTCCGCCACTAGGTACTGGGAATGAACGCATTTCTTTGTGCGGTTTGTTGACATCGTAGTATGCGGGTAGTTCAGAGAAGTTGAGGTCAACTTCTTCCGCTCCAGGATTTGTGTTTCTTCCTGCGAATTGGAAATTGTAGTAATTGAGACCATCAACACTGATTTGTCCGCCAGCATTTTGTGTCTGATGCCAGAAGTTGGAAACAACTAGGCTTGCCCAGTCTCCACTGCCAATATTAGATGAGATTGGCCCCACAACTTCTACTTGCCAAGAGCGGTCATAGAATGGTTCAGTCATTCGGTTGTAACACCATTTCCACTCTTCTTCTGAATCATCATAAAGAATAGCGTAAAATTTGTCGACTTTTGCATCAGCGCCAATGTAAGGGAACCAAGACATAGAGATGATGTCTCCATTGGTTGCTTGGACAATGCTTCCTTCTCCAAGACCTTCCTGCCCAGGGTTAGTTGGCACAGGTGTTCTACACATAGGGTCGGTTAAAACCCCTGGAATAAAAGTGTCCCATTCGTGCCCTCTATCTTTAGACCATACCGGATATTCGCCTCCAATGTTGAGGATATCGCCTTCGATGGTCGTGGCGAGATAGTGTTCACAACAGTTGCCCCCGTAATTTTTGTCGAATACCGCCCATGAGGTCGTAGTGCTTTGATTTAGACTCAAATCAATAGTCGTGAATTCCCAAGGTGAGATCGCAGGGATTTTGTCAATCATTTGATAATCATCCCAAATTGGGACTTCTTCTTCAACCATTGCAATTTCTTCTGCACCGCCAAAGCACCCTGCTAGAAGCATGGTTAATGTTAGTAAAATTGCAATAGCGGATTTCATTTTCATGACCTCTTAACACTATACCAAATGGTTGCGCCATCAACTTCGAATGATTCTCCATCGCCTTCTCCAGAATTGAAATTCGCACTACTTGCTCTGGTTTCGTTGAGAATCCATTCCTCATCTGGGCTGAATAATTCAGGCGCATCCTTCATCCAAACCTCTAGGGAAATCATATCTTCGATTGCTAAATCCATATCCTTGCGAGATGCTTGAATTCTTCGAGTAATATCACGAGCAAGACCTTTGGAGAGTAATTCTGGTGTGTTGCTCATATCTAGTACTAGAGATACTGAACTATCTGTGATTTGTACAGTTTGGGCAGCATATCCTTCTCTTTCAACACGTCGAAGTTCGATATCATCTGCTGCAATCTCATATCCAGCGATTATCAGATTACCGGCTTGAATACTTGCCAGCATTGCTTCACTATCACCATCTGCAATCCCTTGTAGAACGGCAGGTAGGTCCTGTCGGCACTTTGCTCCTAGACTTCTACGGTTTGGAACGACTTCGCTTCTTTGGAATCTATCGAGGTCCTCCTCCAAGGAGATAATCTCAACATTCAATTCCTCTGCTAGAATTTCATGGAAAGCAGACAAGTCAGGTCCACTTACTATCCATCCTTCCGCACATGGTAGACGCTGTCTGCGGTCTGCATCTACTCTGATTCTACGGCCGGTTTCAGCAAGTTCACGGACCAGGACCATTGTTTCCAGAATTTCGGTGTTAACTTCACCTGCCACTGGCCAATCTGCCAAGTGGACGGATGTTCCAACGAGATTTCGATGAATCGTATCGGACATGAACGGCGATACCGGTGCCATTAGCTTGCTAATTGTCACCAGAACGGTGTGAAGTGTGTGTTGGCAAGCGAGTTTGTCAACGCCTTCAGCCTCATCCCACAAACGGCGTCTTGAGCGTCGTACATACCAATTGGATACATCGTTTACAACAAAGTCTTCGATGTCACGGCAAGCTTTGTGGAAGTCCCATTCTTCGAATTTCTTTTCAGTTCCTTCAACAATCTGAGCAAGTTTGGATAGAACCCAATTATCCAATGGTGTCTTCTTACCTTGAGGTGAAGTTTCTGGGTCAAATCCATCGAGTGCAGCGTAATCTGAGTGGAATCTGTGTATGTTCCATAGCGTCAAGAACATTTTACCGTAGGTTTCACGAACGCCATTAGGGTCGAATTTCATCGGATTCCACGGGGCGCCAGCGGTGACCATGTACCATCTGGTAGCATCTGCACCTTCACGGTTGAAGTGGTCCCAAGGGTCGACAATATTACCTTTGGATTTGGACATCTTCTTTCCTTCAGCATCCAAAATCAAACCAAGAGATAGACATCTCTTGTAACAAATCGAATCGAATACGGTTGTGCTTACAGCAAGTAAAGTGTAGAACCAACCTCTTGTTTGGTCTACTCCTTCGCAGATATAATCGATAGGGAAGTTATTCTCGAACTTTCCTTCTTCACCGAATGGATGGTGCCATTGAGCGAAAGATGCACATCCAGAGTCAAACCAGCAATCCATGACAAATGATTCCCTCTTCATGTCACCACTGCATTCAGTACAAACCAGTACAGTATCGTCGACATATGGGCGATGAAGGTCTTGTGCAACCGGACTTCCTTCCTTGGCCATACTTGCCATTTCTTCGGCCGAGCCTATGCAATGCAAGTGATCACAATCTGTACAAACCCAAACCGGTAAGGGTGTACCCCAATACCTTTCACGACTGATAGCCCAATCCTTGACATTGCGTAACCATTCTCCGAATCTTCCCTCTCCTACCCAATCGGGAGCCCATTCGACCTGTGAGTTGAATTCTAGTAGCATTTCTTTGACTGCAGTCATGCGAACGAACCAGGAGTCCATCGCATAGTAGAGGAGTGGATGGCCGGTTCTCCAACAATGCGGATAATCGTGGGTGTACATCTTTTCACGATATAGCAATCCTGCATCGTGCATTAGTTCGATTACAGTGGAGTCACAATCTTTGACATAACGTCCATCCAGTGAGGGGTGGGTTCCAGCAAGGAATGCACCATCTATTCCAACGGTGTGTTGTGCAGGAAGTCCAACTTCCATACCCAAATTATAGTCATCTTCACCATACATTACCGCTGTGTGAACTACGCCGGTACCATCGGTTGTAGTAACCCAATCTGCACCGATAACAGTCCATGCTGTTTTTGAACCATCACGGGCGACTGCGTCAGGGAATAATGGTGTATACGAACGTCCAATCAAGTCGCTTCCAGGGAATGTTTCAATCTCTTCACAATGGTGACGAATAACCTCTTTGAATAGGTCTTTTGCAAGGATTAACTCCTCGCCAATTTCAGCACCGCCATGGCCTTCCCAACTTTCAGGATTTGCGGTGACACGAACTCTGACGTATTCAACATCAGGCCCCACTGCAAGTCCTACATTCCCAGGTAACGTCCATGGAGTTGTGGTCCAAGCTAGAATTGAAGCATCACTATCTTCCAATTTAAATTTGATATAAACCGACGGCTCTTCTACCTCTTTGTAGCCCAAAGCAACTTCGTGACTGGAGTATGAAGTGCCAGTTTGTGGGCAGTATGGGAGGACCTTGTAACCACGGTATAGCAAGTCTTTCTCAAACATTTTCTTGAGTGCCCACCAGCATGATTCAATGTATGTATTTTCAAGTGTGACATATGGATTGTCAAGATCACACCAGTATGCCATACGCTCGGTCATTTCTCGCCATGCAGCCTCATATGTCCAAACAGATTCACGGCATTCTTTGTTGAACTCTTTGATTCCGAAATTCTCAATTGCCTCATTGCTCATGAGGTCAAGACGCTTCTGAACTTCAATTTCGACCGGCAGGCCATGAGTGTCCCAGCCGCCTTTCCTTTCGACAAAATTACCCTGCATAGTCTTCCATCGACATACCAGGTCCTTGTAGGTTCGAGCAACAACGTGATGGATTCCAGGTTTACCGTTTGCAGTAGGTGGTCCTTCAAGGAAAATGAATGGTTCTCCATCAGCGCGATTATCGACACTAGTTTCGAATAATTTCTCCTCTTGCCAAGTGGAGAGTAGACCGGTTTCCAATGCAACTGAATCCAGTTCGCTGGTCGTACGTGGTCTGGCCATGTCACATCCGAGATGTGAACCTGTCTTGAAATCGTCGTTTGAAGATATATTCTCAGTTACAACCAAACCCCACTTCGTAGAAGTGATTCCTAGGGGTTTCTTTGAATTACATTGAGTTCATCCAGTAAGCGTATGGCGCCAGTAAGAAGAGGGGTACAGGCGTTCGCGTTGGGCCTCCTGTTCATTCTATCCGGTCCTATTTCTCAGTTTTTCATTACTCCTAATGTTTCTGATTTATTAGAAGAAGATGACTTTTTGAAAAGCGGTTCTAACGATATTACTGAAGTTATAATCAACGGCGCTGGGCACAACGGCATTGGACCATCTTTGATGCTTAATCAAAGCCATGCATTGCAGACAATATCCTTCTCTGTCGCTGCGGGAGACAGTATTAGGGCCACTGGATTTGATTGGTCGGATTGGTCACAATCTGGTTCCTCTAATCAAGGCTTGACAGAAGATACAGATGGTGCTTTGATTCTTGGATTCCAAGGAGTCGATTGGGATTTTGACAAAGGAGCCAATGGTTGGACCTCATCGAACTCAAATTTCGCCCAACATAATACTGCAATAACATGTGGAATGAATGGGGGAACTGGGTCTTCTTGGTGGACACGTGGTGGTGCAGTAACCGTCACGAGCCCGCAGGTAAGTCTTGCAGGCCATCAGGGATTATCGTTACAAGCATGGTTGAAGCAGGGAAATTCTCAATGTGGTGAAGAGCCTGATACCAACGAAAATTTCTACTTGGAATACAAAACTTCGAGCAATACATGGGCACAGATACAATATCTTCCCGGATCGACCAGTGGTGGAACCGTTACCAATGTCAATTACAATTTGCCATCCGATGCATACCATTCCACGTTCCAGATTAGGGCTCGTCAAACTTCTGGTTCCGGAAACTGCTGTGACTATTGGTTCTTTGATGACATTACAATCCCAGGTACCACTGGTGCGAATTTGACAACTAGGTCCTTCGGTTGGTCTCCAAGTGCAGATGAACAAATCGAAGAAGGCAGATATTCTCCAATTTACCTAGACGCTACAATACCTCAGGACGCACATCTAAATTGGACTGTCATCGATGCAAGTACCACTGTTCCGATTCCAGGATTGGTTAATCGTTCTAGCAAATGGATTGACCTTTCAGTAGTTGATTGGAAGGTTCACAAATCCCTCCGGCTCAATCTAGAATTTACTTCTAACCAAAACGGCTCATCGCCTCGTTTACATGGCATTTCAGGTGGAGGGAGAATCTATGATGGATTCAATTCCAACCCAGCGGATAGTGGTTGGAGTTTTGATAATTCCAGTTGGAATTCATCATCAGTTGAAATTACTGGGAACACGAATTCAACCTTACAGTCTCCTGAATTCGACATCAATATGCCATTTTCTTCATATAGATTTGAATCAAGTATGCAAGGAGATGCCGACACCTTTGTCTCATTAGATCGAGGTAATTGGACTCAAATTAATTCATCTTCGCAAAGAACTACTTTGAATGACTCCGCTTCAACAATCCAATTCCGGTATCTTGGATTGACAGATGGGTGGTTGGCAGAAAACTTCCAATTACAATTGTATCCGACCACTTCAATTGTATCTCCAAGAATGGATATTGATAATGATGGAAGACCAGAATGGTCGGTCAACGATGAAGATATTGGAGTATGGGGTAACCAAGATGTGTTTGTCGGCGGTAATTCTAGTTCCACATTCGAAGTTGGTCTAAGTCCAACTTCTTGGCACAGTTTGTTAATTCCGAGGGGTGCTAAATCGTTCGAAGTATCGGTAGATGATGTAGGGGTGGTTGGCTTAGGTGTCCAAACCATGGCATTGTGGATTGGTAATCAGATGATTTCCCAAACTGGTGGCAACGGATATGTCGATGGAATGAGGCTATCATTAAACGCCAGTGATTTGGAACTTCTAAATCAGGAAACATCAGGTACAGCGCCTGTAAAGAACGTGGGCGGAACCGATTTTATTCATGGTAAAATAGAATTAATTTCAGATGCAGGTACGCAAAGACTAGCAGGATTAACTATCATTTATGATGCTAAAGATACAGTTAGTGCTACAGCAATAGATGAAGTGGTATTAGCTATGAATCGAGCAAGGCTGGATTCTAACAAAGCATCTAACCTACCACTATTGTTTAACGCAGATTCAGCATGTACTTTGGAAGTCAGTATCCTTTCATCAACCTCTTCAGGTGATGTGACGATGGGCTCGCTGACCTGGACTAACGATTCACAAACGCTTACGCCATCACAGAAGTGGCGTGAAGTCAATACAAGAGCGCAGGTTCATACCTCCTCTCCTCACAGAGTAATTCTGAATCTTTATTCTGATGACAAGGCAGCAATGTGGTTCATTCCAATACTAGGTGGCAATACTATTTCCACGGGAGATCATGATACACTAGTCATTTCTCCTAATGGAATCAATCACACCTCATCACAAGGAATTCATGATTTGTTGACTAGTTTTAGAACTTCACAATCATTTGATGATCAGATGAACCTTCGATTTGAAACCCGTATCCAGTTAGCGAATGGTGTAGTGTCAATGCCTGCAATAGAGACTTGGACGGCCCTTGCAATCGACAATGATTTGCGTATCGAATCGATGATGATGTATACCGATAGAGGCCTTGTAGCATCAGATACAACCTATTTGATGGCAGAGGATAATCTGACATTCAATATCGATGTTGGATTCGAAAATGGGGCAATAGACGAGATGCCATTCGCAGGGGAATTCGAACTATCACTCTCTAGAAATGGCCAAATCATCGCTAATACTACCGGATACGAAGGTGACAATTGGGTTGTTGAGACAAGAGCACCTTTCACAAATGGTAATGTTTCCTATGCGGCAATGGTAACCCCTCTTGCAGGTGGCGGTTTGGGCGAGCCAGTCACAATCAATCGAACCTTTGTTATCGACCCCCTTGCACCTGTTGTTACAGGAGCTAACATTCGATATTTTGACCATCTAACGCCTTCTACCAATCAACAAATTATCATCAATATCACCGACCAGCCAGTATTGCCTTCAAATGTCACATTGATGTTATGGACCCAATGGTCGAATGACCTCAATGGAGATGGTTGGCCAAATGAAGGTGAATATATCCCTAGATTGATGACTATACCTTCCGATTTGGAGCAAACCTATGGGTCATATATTGCAACTGTCGATGACACTTCTGCATACCCAGGAGAAAGGGTTGCAGGTTACGTAATTGGAAGTGACCCTTCAGGCCATATTCTACTGGAAGGAGGTTCAGAGATGGTGGATGGCCATCTGTTCATGTACCAGATTAGTACCGATGGAGTTCCTCTGATTGATAGTGATGGCTTTGAATGGACTGAGGGCCGCAGAGCATGGTTACACCCAGGCCAAACTTACGGCTTGAATATTTCATTTACCGAATTGAATGGAATCTCAGATGTTAGTGAAATTGAGGTTTCTTTAGCAGATAATATCGGTAGTAACAAATTAACACTGAGGTGGGATTCAAACACTCGTCAGTGCATGAGTGAAACCGATCAAATCGTAATTTCAATGTGCAAAATCAATGATGCAAATGGGCAGACTCCAAGTCCATATGACCAAGATTTAGTACTTTATCTAGAACTGATTCCGCAATGGAACCTACCGGACCTAGGGGATACAAGGAGAGAGCCAATTGTCAAAATCTATGACCGTTCAGGAAATCTAGATGTAGCAAACTTCCCACAAAACCGTTGGCGGTTTTCGGCGGAGATGATGATTCCAAACGATTTGTCACTTTGGGTTGAAAACGGAGCAACAATTGAAGATGGAGCCCGAGTATCTCCTGGTTCTTCAATGGAGTTATCTGGTGATTTAATATTCGTTAGAAGTTTGGAAAAGCCACAATTTGATTGTGATATCGAGGTTCGCCTTAACGGGGTTAGAACAACCGCTGTGGCTATTGATGGATTGTTTACAGCAGCACTCAATGCCCCGGTTACTTCAGGTCAACATGCTATGACTTGGAACGTTGATTGTATGCCTGAGCAAGGGATTGATTTGACCAGCCCTACCGAAGCAGTGAAATGGATACTTGTAGATGCAGTTGGGCCCCAGGTAGTGGAATTTTCATCACCGGGGGTATCATCTATTTTGCTGACCCAGACTCACTTTGTCAGAGTGATTATCTCTGAAAATTATGGAATCGATACCGAGTCTGTGGAATTGATTTGGTGGGTTACTACAAAAGGTAGTAATGATGCTATTGCGTCTGGCAATTCCGTTCTTCAATTAGATGGAAATGAAAGTTCAGGATTACGTCTCGAGTTTATTGGTTCGTTCGATTTATCTGGGATTTCTTCTGAGATTCTCCACGAACAAGTTGTTCTAAAAATGAGATTTGAAGGCCGCGATATAGCCGGTAATCAATTTGAGAAAGATGGCAATAGCGAAGGGTCTCCAGCAGGGGAATGGGATTTGATTCACTATACTCCAGATTTCACTCTTGATAGAAATGGCATTGAATTATCCAAATATAACCTTGAAGTTGACGAGCCGACCATAGTTCAGATACATGTCCGTAATTCTGGAATGTTAAGCGGCGATGCTGAACTTCTTGTGGAGATTGTTGACCTAAATGGGGTACGCTCAGAATTGACAAAAACCTCAGTCTTCGTAGAAGCAGAATCGGTTTCAACCGTAGTAGTTGATTGGAAACCTGAATCACCAGGAATTCAACGAATCGAAGTGACGTTGATAGAACAAACCGAAAATTCAGAATTCATCGATGTTAAGCCAATACAAGAGAGTTCATTCCTCGAAGATAGTATTGGTGCAACCAACCCATGGATTCTCGGAGTTACATTAACGATGATTTCATTGGGAGTTTTATTCATATTATTTTGGATGCGTCTTGCTACTGTTCATCAAGGTGAATCTGAAATAGACTGGGAATACGAAGATGAGGACCCATCTGAAGATTAACTTAGGATACACAAAGCATAGAGGCTAATTTTTTATGGACAAGAATGGGGGAGAGTAATGGCATCGAAAATCGCTTTGTTACAAATCAACCCAATTGTGGGGGATATTAGTGGCAATGCATCACTAATCAAGTCATTAGCAGACCAAGCATCACTAGCCGGCGCGAGCTTGGCAATTACTACTGAACTTGCAATTAGTGGATATCCTCCTAGAGATCTATTACTCCAACCAGATTTCGTAAATGCTTGTCATGATACTGCGAGTTCGATGGATTCTGTTATTCCAATCTTGGTTGGTACACCAGTGCCACCTCTTGGTGACCGCTCTCTTCCGGGTAATGGAGTAGTTAGAGCGGGCGATTCTGCGCGAGAGGTTACTCGTAAGCAACTTCTTCCAACCTATGATGTATTTGATGAGGCAAGATATTTCGAAGCAGATGAAAGGCCAGGGATTGCTCGAACTATTGCAGGGCTGGACATTGGCGTTACAATTTGTGAAGACGCTTGGCAGCACTGTGGTGCAACTCCTAACGACTACGATAGCGACCCAATCGCGCAAATTGTAGAGTGGGGCCGACAAGGTGTATTGCTAGATGCTACAGTCAATCTTTCCGCATCACCCTATCATGCTAACAAGTCTGGAATCAGGATAGCAGTTGCCCGAAGTGCTGCCGCTTCTCTGAATCACCCATTCCTTCTGGCCAACCAGGTTGGAGGAAACGATGATCTATTGTTCGATGGACGTTCAGTAATCGCATGGCCTAATGGGGCAGTTGTAATTGCGCCTGCTTGGGTAGAGGGTGTTCTCATCGCAGACCTATCTAGCCCTGAGGAATGTATCTGGTTAGGCGATGGAGAAGTTACAATTCTAGCCCCCGGCACTGATATTGAAGATGATGAGAATGACTTACTCGATGCCATAATAATCGGTTTGTCGGATTATTGTAATAAGAGTGGAATCTCAAAGATTGTACTCGGTTTGTCGGGTGGAATCGATTCTGCTTTGGCTGCTTGTGTGGCTAGTGCTGCTGTTGGAGCAGGTAATGTAACTGGGATTTCAATGCCTTCTAGACACTCTAGTCAGCACAGTATCGATGACGCTAAGGTTACTGCCGAAGTATTAGGAATCGATTTCGCTATTCGACCAATTAACGATTTACATGATGCTACTGACCTTGCTCTAGCAGATTTATTGGCTAATGGAAATCCCGTGGCCGGCGAAAACCTGCAGGCCAGATTACGTGGATTAATCGTAATGGCTCATGCAAATGCCAACGGTGCAATGGCTATTGCGACGGGAAATAAATCCGAACTTGGACAAGGTTACTGTACTTTGTACGGTGATATGGCTGGTGGATATGCGCCATTGGGTGACCTGTACAAAATGGAAGTATATGCATTAGCAAGGGAATTCAACAAGAGACTTGGCGCTAATGCAGTTAACGAATCAACCCTGACCAAGCCACCGAGTGCTGAATTAGCTCCTGGGCAAAAAGATGAGGATAGTCTGCCACCATATCCAATACTTGACGAAATTCTACGCCTTCATATTGAAGGCGGACTTGATGCTACTGAGATAACGGCTAGGGGACATGATGGAGATGTTGTGCGAGATGTATTGACACGACTTGCCCGAAATGAACACAAGCGTTGGCAAATGCCACCTGCTCCTCGAGTTTCAAAAAGAGCATTTGGCCAAGGATGGCGTCAGCCATTAGCTGCTAGACACGATTGGCGTCACTGAATAATTATCCATTCATTACTCAGTTGTCCGTGTGCCCAGCCATACATCTCAAGTCCGTATGTCGATGAGTCTGCGATGAAGTAGACCAAATCTTGGCCAATCCATAATTCACCGTGAACCCCTGATGCAAGATTGCCACCATCATGGTCCCACAATAATGTAAGTCCATTTTCATCAACTAAATGCAATTGACCACCATCGATTGGGTCGGTAATTATTGCAAGTAAATCTCCTCCAACTATCGCAAGGTGAGATGGAGATGAGGACGCCATTCCTGAAATGTGATCTGAATGCATCCATGCATTATCGCCATCGCTAACACATAATTCGTAACCAGATGATGGAACTCCACAGTCAAACCACAATTTACCTTCATGCAATACGCCTCCAGTTGTCACTCCTACATCCTGTAGTGTTGAGTTCAACTCAGATATTGATGATGATGTAGTATTGAATGAAAATAACCCATCTGAATCAAAGAGAATATTTTCACCAACTACAGTGGGAGGAATAGATTGGCCAGGGTTTCCCTGCAAGTCAAGACTCATTCGCTCGAGATTGACATTATTCCAGCGATGTAATTGTGGGCCATTACTATCACTAGTCGCAATGAACCAATAGTGACCATCGTGGTAAATAGCGGATGAATGAATCTCACCGCTAACTGTAGTTCCGCCTATCGAGATACCGACGGGTGTATTGTAGAGGAGGATGCCATTTACGGCGGTAGTATTCGCATAACTACCACTAATGAATGTCTCTGATTCACCAAGAATCAACATTCCATCGCCATATGATAGTACAAGTTCCGAGCCCAACTTAACAATTGAGTCACCATTGGAAATGCCAATGCTGAGGTTAGTCTCTTTCCAAGTAATGCTTCCATCTGTGGACCACAGTTGCGTTCCTGAAGAATCGGTAGCATCGAACCAAACCCTTTCATCATGTTCGATAAAGCCCAAATTGGCACCGGGTGAGAAATCTACACTTGGCGAAATTTGGTTTAGTTGCCCATCAGTAATTGAAAACAGTAGACACTTGTCCGTTCCAAAAGCTGCAAAGATGAGATTATTTCCACTTGTAATCCCTCCTTCACAAGGTGTTGAAAACGAGTCTCCAGAGTTCGGTTGGATATCTGTTAGCCTTCCACTTGTGAGGTCTTGAAAGCATATTTTGATGCTTGAATCAATAGATTGTGAAGTCGAATTATTTCCCATTTCTATTACGACTGCTTCGGGGCAAGGTCCGTATTCACCTCTAAGTGATTGAATGAATGGCGAATTACCAATCACTCCATCTAAACCATTGGTTCCACTAATTCCATCTGTGCCATTACTCCCATTGTAACCATGATATCCACGATTCCCCATTGGGCCAGAACCTCCTTGCTTACCATGGCATATGTTCCTACTTTCCAAAACCTCTTCATCCTCGAGTATACTATTGTCGTCGATGTCGTTCCCAATTTGAATACTAAACCCGCCTTCTTCACAACCATGGGTACCTGATAACGAGGTAATCCGTGATATTGATGAATTTCCATTTTCACCCGATTCCAAATCCTTGAGGCCCATTGTATTGTTTAGGGCAATACTACTCAAGGTAAGGGCAAGTATGACTGAAATAATTCCAATACTTTTCATAATTCGTTTCATTTTTGATGGCTGTTTATCCTTCATGAGTGGGGTGGATTCATTCTTGGATTAGAGTGTGTTCCCTACAAAGTGTTCATGGGTGAGTTTCCCCAGCATCTAATCATGGAGTTACCCGGAAGGCTCGCATCTATGCTTGCAGGAGATGAAGGTTTGACTCGTCAGAAAGCCGCTCGTTTGGTTGTTGACCTTGCCGAAACAGCAGGTGCGGAAGGGTATGTTGAAGTCAACCACAGTCATGTTTCTGGAGTTTCGGTAATTACTGGAGGCCATGGCCTTAGACGTTTTCTTGCAGATTTAGCGGGAGAAGGGTCTGTTGTGATTCCTACCACTTTGAATTCTGCAGGCTGTGACAAAAGAAGAATGGAAGAAATGGATATCGATTATCCTGATTTCCTAGAGCAACAATTTGAGATTATCATGGCATATGAGAGTCTTGGAGTTGAGGCTTCACTTTCTTGTACACCTTATGACCGAGGTGTTGAGGATGAAGCTGGAATCGCATCTTGGTCTGAATCTAATGCGGTTGCATTTTCTAATTCATGGACGGATTTGATTACAAATCGCGAATCTGGGCTATCCGCACTCGCTACCGCACTTACCGGATACGCACCTAAGTGGG
>Ga0209709_10001406_pt1 | contig 22284 bp, 25 predicted proteins | sample ArcticOcean_MG_C_2_FD_187435 | JGI IMG/M metagenome (GOLD analysis project Ga0209709, IMG submission 187435) | Marine microbial communities from western Arctic Ocean - ArcticOcean_MG_CB4_136 (SPAdes) (version 2) | ecosystem: Environmental > Aquatic > Marine > Oceanic | place: Arctic Ocean...
ATACTTCGTTTTTTATTTTTTTCAATTTTATCATCTTTAATTATAGGTTTTTACTTTAAAAATTATGAAAATGATCAGTTTTTAGGTGAAAAAATTATAGGAAGCACTGTTCTTTTTTCAGTGATATTTTTTTTGCCACTATTTCTATACCATCGATGGAAAGACAAAGACATCAGAGACTATACACTTACTGAAGAAAATTATGAAAGGATGAGAAATGAAGTTGAAAAGAAAAAACCTAATAAAAATAAAATACAATAAGAGTTTTCAGAAAAGAAAGTTGATGTTACTTAGCCAAAATTATTTTTATTATATACAATTATGACTGGTACAGTTAAATTTTTCAATGAGTCCAAAGGATATGGGTTTATTACAAATGATGAGTCGGGTGCAGATGTATTCGTTCACATAACAACCCTTAATGGGCTTTCACTCCAAGAGGGTGATAAAGTTGAGTATGTTGAAAAAGATGGTGATAAAGGGAAGCAAGCTTCCAATCTTACTAAATTATAATTCTTTATACAAGACAATATAAAACCTCCTAATTGGAGGTTTTTTTATTTTCTTGTATTTTTAAAAAATTTTTTTAGTAAGTCTGATGACTCTTTTTCAAACTCTCCTCTTTCTACTTTAGTTTTTGGATGTAATAAATTCGCCACTTGAGAGTAGCCTCTTTTTAAATCACATGCGCTATATATAATTCTATCTATTTTACTCCAAAAAAGTGCTCCCGCACACATAACGCATGGTTCAAGAGTGATATAAATCGAACAATCCTTTAAATATTTACCATTTAAATAATTCGAAGCAGATGTAACTGCTTGCATTTCAGCATGGGCTGTTACATCATTTAAACGTTGAGTTAGATTATGAGCTCTTGCAATTATTTTATTTTTTACTACTATTATAGCTCCAACAGGAACTTCCCCAATTTCATAAGCTTTTTGAGCTTCCTTTAAAGCTTCTCCCATGAAATATTTATCATCAAACACGTTTTTCATTATTGAAAATTACAAAAAGTATGGGTTACTAAAACGAAATATTATATTTGTTAAATGCAACTCAAAGATATTAAATCTCCCAAGGAACTAAAGCAATGCTCATTGAAGCAATTAGTTGGTATTTCAAAAGAACTTAGGGAGTACATTATTGATGTTATTTCATCCAATGAAGGTCATTTGGGAGCTAGTCTTGGCGTGATAGAACTCACAGTTTTACTTCATTATATTTTTGACACCCCTAAAGACAAGATTTTATGGGATGTTGGACATCAAGCATACGGTCATAAAATTTTAACAGGCAGGTATGAAGAGTTTAAATCAAACAGAAAGTGGAAAGGAATAAGTGGTTTTCCTAAAATAAAAGAGAGTAAATACGATTCATTTGGAACAGGTCATGCAGGAACAACAGTTTCAGCAGCTTTAGGGATGGCTTTAGCCTCAGAAATTAGAGGTAAAAAAAATATTAATCATATTTCTGTAATAGGGGATGCGTCTATTGCATCAGGAATGGCTTTTGAAGCTTTAAATCATTTAGGTACAACTTCAGCAAATGTTCTTATAATTCTTAACGATAATACTATGGGAATTGATCCTAGTGTTGGGGCATTAAAAAACTATTTGGAAAAATCAAACATAGAAATAAATAAAGAAAATAATATATTTAATTCTTTGAATATAGACTATCATGGTCCAATAGATGGTCACAATATGGAGTTATTGAAAAACGAACTCATGCTTCAAAAAACAAAAAAAGGTCCTAGATTATTACATATTAGAACAATTAAAGGAAAAGGCTTGATATCAGCTGAAAAAGATCAAATTCTTTTTCATGCTCCCGGTAAATTTGATAAGCTTACGGGAAAGCTTTACAAAAAAAACAAAAGTAGAAAGCTTAAATTTCATCAAGTTTTTGGAAAAACTATCTTGGATCTTGCAAAGATAAATTCTAAACTAGTCTGTATAACTCCCGCTATGCCCACAGGAAGTGGTCTTAATGAAATGATGAAGCATATTCCCGAAAGGTGTTATGATGTTGGGATTGCTGAACAACACGCTGTTACACTTGCTGCAGGAATGGCCTGTGAGGGACTTATTCCTTTTTGTGTTATTTATTCTACATTTCTTCAAAGGGCATACGATCAAATCATACATGATGTAGCAATTCAAAACTTAAATGTTATTTTTTGCATAGATAGAGCGGGAATTGTTGGTCATGACGGACCAACTCATCATGGGGTTTATGATATTTCATTTCTAAGATGTATTCCAAATTTAAAAATTATAGCTCCAAGAAACGCACAAAGACTTCGAAATTTTTTATACACATTTCAATCTAAACCTAATGGTCCAATTGCAATCAGATATCCTAGAGGTGATTCACAAATAGAAAAGGTTAATGAATTATTTGAAAATTTAGAACTGTACAAGGCTTATAAAATAACTAGTGGGAAAAAAATTGCTATTTTGAGCTTAGGAACACTTTTTAAAAATGTTGAAGAAGCGATCAATAGCAGTAATTTTTCTGAAGAATTTTCTCATTATTCCTTTGAATTTGTTTATCCGTTAGATGAAAAAATTCTTCACGAGGTATTTAAAACCCATTCTTATGTATTGACAATTGAGGAAGGAGCTATTAAAGGAGGATTTGGAACCGCAATAATGGAATATGCTCAAAAATATAATTATATGAAGAAAATTGAGTCCATTGGAGTTCCTCATGAATTTATTTCTCATGGAGATCCAGATATTTTATATGATTCTATTAATTTAAGTAGTAATAAAATTCTCAACAAAATTGAAGAAGTATTAAGTTTAAACAAATAATATCTGTGTATGACAAATAACAAACGTCTTTTTTTACTTGACGCTTATGCTTTAATTTATAGAGGGTATTATGCTTTTATTAAAAACCCTAGGATTAACTCTAAGGGGTTTGACACTTCTGCAATTATGGGCTTTACTAATTCATTAATTGATGTAATTAAAAGAGAGCGTCCAGATTATTTAGCGGTATGTTTTGATAAAGGGGGCTCAGAATCAAGAACAGAAATTTACACAGATTATAAAGCAAATCGAGATGAAACCCCTGAAGCAATCAAATTAGCCTTACCCTTTATTCAAAATATTCTAAGCGCAATGCATATTCCAATAATTATTAAAGAAGGATATGAAGCAGATGATATAATTGGTACACTTGCAAAAAAAGCAGAAAAAGAAGGATTTCAAATATTTATGGTAACTCCTGATAAAGACTTTGCACAGTTAGTTTCAGATAATATTTTTATGTATCGTCCTGCGAGGATGGGAAATGGTATTGAAATTTGGGGTGTTCCAGAAGTTCAAGAAAGATTCGGAATTAAAAGACCAGAACAAGTTATAGACTATCTTGGAATGATGGGAGATGCTGTTGATAATATCCCTGGCCTCCCTGGAGTAGGGGATAAAACTGCGAAAAAGTTTATAGCTGAATTCGGATCAATGGAAAATCTTTTAGCCAATACAGATAAACTTAAAGGTAAACTTAAAGATAAAATTGAAGCTAATAAACAAATGGGAATTCTTTCAAAAGAATTAGCCAAAATAATACTTGATGTTCCTGTAGAATTTAATGCAAAAGATTTCAAACTGGATAAACCAGACATGAATTTAGTTGGAGAAATATTTGAAGTATTAGAGTTTAGAAGAATGCGCCAAAGTTTTGAAAAAGTTTTTGACTCAAAACCTTTAGAACAAAATATTCCTAAAGCTGTAAATAAAAAAGAAGCAATTGAAGGACATCAATTTGACCTGTTTAATATTCCAGGTGGAGGTTCTTCTGAATCAATCTCTGAAAAAAATAATTTATCTACAGTAAATCATTTTTATCAATTAGTAAATGACCCTATAGGAGTATCGTTATTAATTAAAAATCTTTTGAATCAAAAATCTGTTTCTTTCGATACTGAGACAACAGACTTAGATTCATTAAAAGCTGAACTAGTTGGCATATCTTTTTCTTGGGAAATTGGAAAGGGGTATTATTTGGTAATTCCTAAAAACAGAAAAGATGCAGATTGGGTTTTGGAAAAATTAAAGGTATTTTTTGAACATTCTCAAATTCAAAAAATAGGTCATAATTTAAAATATGATATTAAAGTATTAAATAACTATAATATTTCTGTAAAAGGACCTCTCTTTGATACATTAATAGCTCATTATTTAATTAATCCTGACATGCGTCATGGAATGGATATTTTAGCAGAAACCTATCTAGGTTATAAGACAAAACCAATATCTGATTTAATTGGTAAAAAAGGAAAAAATCAAGGAAGTATGAGAGATGTTGATTTATCTCTCCAAAAAGAATATGCAGTTGAAGACTCAGATATCACTCTTCAGCTTAAGCATCACTTTGAAAAAGAGCTTGTTAAGTCAAACACTATGAGCTTGTTTAAAGAAGTTGAAATCCCCTTAGTTTCTGTATTAAGTTCAATGGAGTGTGAAGGGATTAATCTAAATATTAAGTTTTTAGCTAAACTATCAAAGGAGTTTCAAGTTGAAATTAATCTTTTAGAAAAAGAAATATTTAGTCAGGCTGGAGAAAATTTCAATATTGCATCTCCAAAACAACTTGGTCTAATTTTATTTGAAAAATTAAAGTTAATTGAAAAGCCTAAAAAAACGAAAACTGGACAATATTCAACTTCAGAAGAGGTTCTCTCCTATTTATCAAAAGATCATGAAATTATTGACAATATTCTTCAATGGCGTTCGCTTCAAAAACTATTAAATACTTATGTTGAAGCCTTACCCAGGGAGATAAATTTTGAAACAAAAAGAGTTCACACTGTCTACAATCAAGCTGTAGCTTCTACAGGTCGTTTAAGCAGTAACAAACCAAACCTTCAAAACATACCAGTTAGGACAAAACGTGGTCAAAAAATAAGAAAAGCTTTTATTTCCAGAGACAATAATCATTTAATTGTAGCAGCAGATTATTCTCAAATTGAGCTAAGAATTATAGCTGCTCTTAGTGAAGATCCTGATATGATTTTAGCTTTTAAAAACGGCGAGGACATTCACCAGTCAACCGCCTCTAAAGTTTTTAATGTTCCATTAACTGAAGTAAGTAGTGAACAAAGAAGTAATGCTAAAACAATAAATTTTGGTATAATATATGGAGTTTCTGCCTTCGGATTAAGTCAACAAACAAATCTCAACAGATCAGAGTCTAAAGAACTAATTGAGGCTTATTATTTAACATATCCTAAACTAAGAAGTTACATGCAAAGTCAAATAAATTTTGCAAGAGATAATGGATATGTAAGCACAGTTCTTGGAAGAAGAAGATATATAAAAGATATAAATTCAGCAAATGCTTTAGTTCGTGGTGCGGCAGAAAGAAACGCTGTAAATGCTCCAATTCAAGGAAGTGCCGCAGATATAATTAAAGTTGCTATGATTAATATTCATGAAAAATTAATTAATGAAGATTGGAAATCTAAAATGTTACTTCAAGTTCATGATGAACTAGTTTTTGATGTTCCAAAATCAGAATTAAAAGAGTTAAAAATAATGGTCAAAAAAGAGATGGAAAGTGCCTTTAAACTGAAGGTTCCTCTAACAGTTGATTTAGGAGAGGGTGAGCACTGGTTAGATGCTCATTAATTCTTTTTTACACTTTAAACAAAAATATTTTTTCAAAACATTTTTAAATAGTACATTTGCAGCCCCATAGCATATAAATGCTTTGTTTAAAACAACAAAAAGTGAATACATTAAGCTACAAAACTGTTTCTGCTAATTCTAACACTGTCGACAAGAAGTGGCTATTAGTAGATGCCGAAGGATTAGCTCTCGGAAGAGCCGCATCTGCAGTTGCCTCTCTATTAAGAGGGAAGCATAAACCAAATTTTACTCCACACGTAGACTGTGGTGACAATGTAATTGTTATAAATGCTGATAAAGTTCTTCTTTCAGGACAAAAATGGAAGCAAAAACAATATATTCGTCATACTGGCTATCCTGGAGGGCAGAGAACTTTATCCGCAGAACAAGTTCATAAAAAAAACGATACTCGATTAGTTGAAAAATCTATAAAAGGTATGCTTCCTAAAAATAAATTAGGAGCTGACTTATTTCGTAATCTTAGAGTATATTCAGGTAATCAACATCAACAAGAAAGTCAAAACCCTACTAGTATTAATTTAAACGATCTACTATAATGGAAGTAATCCACACAATTGGTCGTCGTAAAACTTCAGTTGCTCGTATTTTTCTGTCAAAGGGGAAAGGAGATATCAAGGTAAATAAAAAAACTTATACTGATTATTTTACTACTGCCACACTTCAATATAAAATTATTCAACCTTTTTCTCTTACAGAAACTGAAGGATCATATGATTTAAAAGTAACTGTAAAAGGAGGAGGTATAACTGGTCAGGCTGAAGCAGTTAGACTAGCAATTTCTAGAGCTTTATGTAAAATTGATGAGGAGCATCGTATCGCTCTTAAACCAGAAGGATTATTAACTAGAGATCCTCGTATGGTTGAACGTAAGAAATTCGGTCAAAAAAAAGCAAGAAAAAAATTCCAATTCTCAAAACGATAATTTGTCAATTGAATAAAATTCATTTATATATTAATCAAAGTTGTCTTATCGCACAAGCGAAAGCTAGTTTAGCATCTAAATAGATTAAATCTATTGCTACTATATCAGAGAACGTAAACTAAAAAATTATGGCACAAACAGAAGTTAAGGATCTATTGAATGCAGGAGTTCATTTTGGACATCTTACAAGGAAATGGAATCCAAACATGGCTCCATACATCTATATGGAACGAAATGGAATCCATATTATAAACTTATATAAAACTGCTGCTAAAATTGAAGAAGCGCAATCAGCCTTGAAAAAAATTGCTGTTTCAGGACGAAAAATTCTTTTTGTAGCAACAAAAAAACAAGCAAAAGATATCGTTGCCGAAAAAGTAAAAAACGTCAACATGCCATACATAACTGAGCGATGGCCAGGTGGAATGTTAACAAACTTTGTTACTATTCGTAAAGCTGTTAAAAAAATGGCTACAGTAGATAGAATGAAAAAAGATGGAACTTTTGAAACCCTTTCTAAAAAAGAAAGATTACAAGTCTCACGAATGAGAGCAAAATTAGAAAAGAATTTAGGTTCAATTACTGATATGACTCGTTTACCTGGAGCTTTATTTGTTGTTGACATAAAGAGAGAAAATATTGCTATAAAAGAAGCTCAAAAGTTGAATATTCCAATTTTTGCAATGGTTGATACAAACTCTGATCCAAGAGAAGTTGATTTTGTAATTCCAGCTAATGATGACGCTTCTAAGTCTATAGAAAAAATACTTAACCTAGTTACAAGTTCTATTGCAGAAGGATTGTCTGAAAGAAAAAATGAAAAAGAAGCAATTGAAAAAGGGGAGGGTCAAACAGAAGATCCTATAGCTGCTCCTGAAGTAGAAGCTGCTCCTGAAGTAAAGGCTGCTCCTGAAGTAGAGGTTGCTCCTGAAGTAGAGGTTGCTCCTGAAGTAGAGATTGCTCCTCCTGAAGTAAAGGCTGCTCCTGAAGTAAAGGCTGCTCCTGAGGTAGAGGTTGCTCCTGAAGTAGAGGTTGCTCCTGAAGTTAAAACTGCAACTAAGAAGGCTAAGTCCAAAGAAAAAAAATAAATATTCAACAAAATTAAAAAATTGTGAAAATTACTGCTGCAGAAGTAAATAAACTCCGTCAATCCACTGGAGCTGGGATGATGGATTGTAAAAAAGCTTTAGTTGAAGCTGAAGGAGACTTTGATAAAGCTATTGAAAATCTTAGAAAGAAAGGTCAAAAAGTAGCTGCAAATAGAGCTGATAGAATTTCTTCTGAAGGGGCTGTACTAGCTAAAGTTAATTCTGAAAACACTAAGGGTGTTATAATTTCGATTAATTGTGAAACTGATTTTGTTGCTAAAAATGAATCCTATTTAAACCTTGCAAATGCATTGGTTGATAAGGCGTTAAATCATGAAAGTCTTGAATCTTTTTTAAAATCTGACTTCTCTGGAATGACCGTTTCTGAAAAACTAATTGAACAAACTGGACTTATAGGAGAAAAAATTGAAATTGGTGGTTTTAAAACTTTACAAGCTTCTTTTGTGGGCTATTATATTCATGCTGGAAACAAAATAGCTGCCTTAACTGGTCTTTCTTTATCTATTGATAATGCTGCGGAAATATCTAAAAATGTTGCTATGCAGGCTGCTGCCATGAATCCAATTGCTCTAAATGAGGAAGGTGTTGATTCAAGTATAATTGAAAAAGAAATTGAAATTGCTAAAGATCAATTACGTCAGGAAGGTAAGCCAGAGGCTATGTTAGACAACATAGCGAAAGGGAAAATAAAGAGATTTTTTAAAGACAATACCCTTGTTAATCAAGATTATATTAAAGACGGAAAACAAAGTGTTAAACAGTATGTTTCTTCTTTTGATCAAAACCTTAAAGTAACAGGTTTTTCTAGACTATCTCTAGTATAAACACTATTTAATTTAAATATAAAAACCTCCTTAATGGAGGTTTTTTTTTGAATTAGTGTTAAATTAAACTTTCTCAAATGAAAGATAAAATTAGATGTTCTTGGTGCTCAAATGATCAATTGTATAAAAACTATCATGATATAGAATGGGGTGTTCCAATTTCTGATGACAATAAATTATTCGAATTCTTAATATTAGAAATATTTCAAGCAGGTCTTAGTTGGTATACGGTGCTTAAAAAACGTAAAAACTTTATTTATGCTTTTGATAAGTTTGATTTACATAAAATATCAATTTATGATAATAAAAAAATTGAAACACTTATGCTTGATAAAGGCATTATCAGAAATAGGTTAAAAATTACATCAACTATCATGAACGCTAAAAATTTTATTGAGATTCAAAAAAAACATGGAAGCTTTTACAAATATTTATTAGTTCATAAAAAAAATTCCAAGCTGAAAGAATACCTAGATCCTTTAAATAATTTTTCACCCATGGCATTAAAGATTTACAAAGACCTCAAGAAAAAAGGGTTCAAATTTATAGGTCCTAAAATCATATATGCATATCTAATGGCGACCGGAGTAATTAATGGTCATCAAAAAAATTGCTATAGGTATTTAGAACTTAATTCTTAAAATGGCAAATCATCTTCAGCTTCGTTGTCATCTCCTTCTGCACTCTCAAAAGTTGTTGGTGGAGGCATTGGAGGCATCTCTTTGTTTAACTCTTCACTTATTTCTTCTATTCTCCATCCTTGAATAGAATTAAAATACTTTACTTGACCTTCAGGATTAGTCCATTCCCTTCCTCTTAAATTAATACTAACTTTTGCTTGTTTACCTATTTGAAAGGCGTTTAATAAATCACATTTGTCTTGCACAAATTCAACTAAAATATTTTGGGGATATTGCTCTTCGGTAGTTATTACTACCTCTCTTTTTCTGAATCCTTTAGTGCCATATTCCTTAGTTTCATCTATCCATTTTATTTTACCAATAATTTCCATAGGTTTTGTTTTATTTATCAAAAATAACAAAAACTTTTTTCCTTAGGAACTCAAAAGCATTAGATTATTTAAATTCAATTATATTGCAGTAAATAATTTTGGTGAGTAGAAAAACATCTTTAACTCTAAAGCGAATATGGCCCTTGATAGCCTTTGTAATCGTAATCCTAATTGTTTGGAATACAAATCTTCTTTTTCAAAAATTAAAAAAAGAAGAAAGACTTAAAATGGAGCTATGGGCTATGGCTCAAAAAGATTTTATTGAAAATAAAAACCCCAACAGTATAACATTTGAGATTTTACAACAAATTGGAACAAATCCAATGATTCAAGTTAATGCTAATAATAAAATAATTGATTTTAAGAATTTTGAATTAGTATTAGGATCTGATTCAATAAGATTATACAATAGTTTAGAAAAAATAAAAAAAGAAAATAAACCGATAATAATCGAATACAGAGATTCTCTTTCTGGTAAACTTTTAGTTGATCAAAAATTATATTATGGTGATTCTACTTTGTTAACAAAACTTCAATATTATCCATTAGCGCTATTTCTAATTATTATGCTTTTTGGCTTGCTGTTATACTTTATTTTTAAAACAAATAAAATATCTGAACAAAATAGCCTTTGGGCTGCAATGGCAAAAGAAACAGCTCATCAAATCGGAACTCCTTTATCCTCTTTAATAGGCTGGACTACTTTAATAAAAGAAGGTCAAAAACCAGAAGTTAGTATTTCAGAAATGGAAAAAGATATTGATCGACTCAAAATAATAACCGAAAGATTTTCTAATATTGGGTCGGATCCAGTATTAGAGTTTCAAGATGTAAATTTAATAATTAGACAAACTGTTATTTATATTCAAAAAAGAAGTTCTGACCTTACCAATATTAAAACACATTTAACTGAAGAGTCTACGATAGCCCCTGTTAACAATCAACTTTTAAGCTGGACAATAGAAAACCTAATTAAGAATGGAATTGACGCAATGAAAGGTGAGGGCCAAATTCTTGTTTCTTCTTACCTAAATGACAATAAATTAATAATCTTGGTTAAAGATAGCGGAGAGGGTATTAAATCAGAAAATTTTAATAAAATATTTTCTCCTGGTTTTACAACAAAAAAAAGAGGGTGGGGCCTAGGACTATCTCTAGCTAAGAGAATAATAGTTGATTACCATCGAGGGAAAATATATCTGAAAAATTCTATTCCTAAAAAAGGGACAACCATCTCAATTGAATTACTTAAAGCAGGTTAAAATTAGAACTTATATTTTTAGATAATTGAATCATTGTTTTTGAATCAACTTTTATTTTTTTTTGGAAGGTCATGTCCTCCATCTCATTTAGCGGGATTAAATGAACATGGACATGAGGGACTTCAAGTCCAATAACACTTATACCAACTCTTTTGCATTTAACTGATTTTCTTATTGCTAAAGCTACTTTTCTACTAAAACTCATTAATCTAAGATATTCTTGTTCCGAAAGATCAAAGATTTTATCTTCAGTTTTTTTAGGAACACAAAGAGTATGTCCTAAGGTGTTGGGGTTAATATCCAGAAATGCTAAAAACTCATCAGACTCTGCTACTTTATTGCACGGTAATTCTCCATTAATTAATTTAGAAAAGATGCTTTTCATTAATCACGATTAATTTTAATTATCTCAAATTCAATTTTTCCATTTGGAATTAAAATTTCTACAATTTCACCAACTCCTTTACCTAACAAACCTCTACCTATAGGTGATTCAACAGAAATTTTGCCGCTTTTCAGATCTGCCTCAGTCTGAGCAACTAAAGTAAATTTCATTATCTGACCTGTACTTATATTTTTCACCTCTACAGTGGATAAAATAAGAGCTTTTGAAGTATCTAATTGTGATTCATCAATAATTCTGGCGCCAGAAAGTACTTCTTCCATTTTTGAAATACGAAGTTCTAACATCCCCTGAGCTTCTTTTGCAGCGTCATACTCAGCGTTCTCACTTAAGTCTCCCTTATCTCTAGCTTCTGCAATTGCTTGGGAAGCTTTTGGTCTTTCTTTATCTTTAAGCTGATTTAATTCAGCCCGAAGTTTTTTTAGACCTTCTTCGGTGTAATATGAAACCTTACTCATAACTTTGTACTTTAATTATTTTAATATAATACCTAAAACAAACAGTAATTAACAAATATATGAAAACTGAGACCTTTTTAAGTTTCCATGCCTTTAAAATACTTTCGGTATTATATGTTTTTGCTATTCTATTTTCATGCAATAATGATGATATTAAAAGAAATCCTTTTCTATACGAAGTGTCTTTTAATCATAGCATTAATTTGAATTTACCTGAATATGACAATCTGAATTTTGCTGGAGGAAGTAAATTTATTCCATATGGAGGGATTAATGGACTTTTAATTTTTAATATAAACGGAAATGACATTTTTGCTTGGGAGGCCAGTTGCTCAAATCACAAATTAGAAGCCTGCTCTAAACTCATAATCGAGGGGCTTCTTTCCAATTGCAACTGTGATAATTTTAAATATAGTCTTGCTACTGGTCAATTAATAGAAGGAGATGTTGAAAATTCTTCGCAATATCCTCTTTTAAACTATAGGTCTGAAAGGTTTGGTAAAACAATTATTATTTCCAATTAAAAACTAGTTGTTAATCCTATAAGAAAGTTAATTCCAGCTTGAGGATAATATCCAGTTCCTTCAATAGTTGTTATCTGATTTGGCGAAGACCAATTATCATCATAAGTATAGAAATATCCATTTGAAACATACTTTTTATCAAAAACATTATTGATTAATAAGTTCAGAGTCATCAGACTTATAGCAGATTGAGGTTTCCATTGGTAGCTAATATTAATGTCATTTACAGAATATGAGTCTAATCTTGAACCTTTAGCTTCAATATTACTCATATACTGTTCTCCTACTAATTTTGTTAGTAACGATATGTTTAAATTTGTTATAGGTTTGTATGTTAAAATATTTCCAAAAACTAATTCGGGTGAATATGACAAACGGGTATTGCCAAGGGAATTTAAAACACCATCTCTTTTAAAATAAAAATCTTTATTGGTGTTTTTACTTAATGCAATATTGGATTGAAGTAGCCATTTTTCTGATAAATTCACCTTAATCTCAATTTCTATTCCCAGCCTACTACTTTCTCCAATATTTTCTCTTATTGGGGTTCCAACATCGTCCAAAGCTCCAGTTAAAGCTAATTGATCTTTATAGGCCATTAAATATATATTGGAATATACCTGAAAAAAGTTTTGATTAATTCTCCAGCCAAATTCAAGGTTGTCTAATATCTCAGGTTTTGGATTCCCGTTTTCAAAATCAGATCTAGTAGGTTCTCTTTGTGCTTTTGAGTAAGAGAAATATAGCTGTTGATTATTAACCATTTGATATGTTAGACCTGCTTTAGGATTAAAAAAGCTATACTTACTGTTAACTTTAAATAATCGAGGACCTGCCAAAACACCATTAATATCATAATTTACATTTCGATATTGAAGGTCAATAAATCCAGTAATTTGATCTGTTAAGGGTTGTTCTAGTTTAGCATAAATATTTATTTCTTTTTTATCTCCTTTATTTTCATAAAATCTTTTTCTTGGAAGTATATCACCTGAATTTTGCGCCCATAAAATTGTTCCAAAATGATCTCCAATATATCTACTAAATAACACTCCCATGTCTATGCGAGTTTGACCTTTAATATAGTTTGCGCTTGTTGTCAAAACATAATAATTGTTATCTAACCATTTTCTAGTTACATTTTCTGTCTCTGAAATAGTTTCACTTCCAATATTAAATGGATTTAATTGTAAGTATGAAAAATTTGTATCAGACCCTGAGTCATTATACTCTTCATAGTATCCTCTTCCATAGGTGTAATTTAGACCTAAAGAGGTGCTCCACAAGGAATTTATTTGCTCATTCCAGTGAAACTGATAGTGATCTTGACGATAATTGTCTTCTTGTGAATCATAAAAACTAGTTAATAATCCATTATCATCATATATTGCTCCAGCAGGATTATATGTTCTATTGGATAAGTCTTCAATACCATACCAAGATTGATAAGTAATTTCGTGACCACCAAAAGCAATAGCTTTAATTAATGTGTTTTCATCTTTATATGCTCCTTGTAAAAAATATGATTTTAAATTAGAACTTGCTCTGTCAACATATCCATCAGATGTGATTTTAGATAGACGTCCCGACAATTCAAAATAATTATTCAAAAGTCCTGTCGAAAATTTTAATGTGTTTCTTATTGTGTTAAAACTTCCAACACTAGTAATTAAAGATGATGAAGCTTTATTTTGCATAGCATCAGTTAAAATATTTAAACTTGCTCCAAAAGAACCAGATCCATTTGTTGATGTTCCTACTCCTCTTTGAAGCTGAATACTTTCAATTGAACTAGCAAAGTCTGGAAGGTTTACCCAAAATGTTCCTTGTGATTCAGAATCATTAAATGGTATACCATTTAATGTTACATTAACTCTAGAAGCATCACTTCCTCTTACGCGTATTCCTGTATAACCAATACCTGCTCCTGCATCACTAGTTGTGACAACACCGGGTAAATAATTTAATAGAACTGGAATATCCTGACCTAAATTACGAGATTTTATATCTTCTTTATTAATATTAGAATGTGTTACTGGATCAGTTTTTTTTGCTCTAATTGATGAAACTTTTACTTCTTCCAACATGAATACTTTAAGCGAGTCTGTTGATTCTTCTATTTCTTGTGAAAAACCATTTAAAAATGTTAGAAATAAAAATGCTCTAATTACTATTTTCATTTAAATGTGTTTATTTAAATAAAAGGGGCAGTTATTTTATGAATTAAAATTAAATCATTACTTCCTTGGCAGCATTACCTGCCCAGGTTCCATGGGTATAATCTCAGCCAATATGGCACCCCTTTGAGACATCACAAATATACAAATGAAAAGTTGTAGAAAAAAATCTATGACTTTAAAATGAGCTTATCTATAATTTCAACTGAAGTTTTTATTCGAGTAGTGACGTCTCCTGAAATTAGTTTATAAGGAAAGTCATACAAATCAAGAACTTCTTTAAAAACATTTAACATTTTTTCTCTATCATTTGGTCGATCTCTTAGGTAATCATTTTGCCATGGAATATCAACATCTGTGAGTAAATAATAATCATACTTTGAATGTTTTGCTGCTTTTAATATTTTAGAGGAACAATAACCATTAAAGTGAGTTTGAGACCATATTTGAGTTACAACTACATTAGTATCACAAAAAATAATTTTATTAGAATTTTTTATAAGTTTATTCTCAAGACTCTTCTGGCCTTCAATAATAATTGGTAGGTCTTCCAAGGAGCAAACCTCATTATTTCTATCCCATTTTTTTTGAAGATAATCCCTTGCAAACTCAGGAACACAATTAGTATTATAATGTGCTGCTAAATGATTTGCAAGAGTCGTTTTCCCTGAAGACTCAGGGCCAAATAAAACAATTTTTAAGCATTTATTCTTTGACATATGAAATTTCTTTTTTCCAAGCGACATAGCCAGCTAATGCAATCAGAGTAAAAACCAAATATTGAAAGCTTGTTATAGTTAAACCCTTATATAAATAAAGTGGTATTGAAATAATGTCTCCAACTATCCAAAACAACCAGTTTTCAATTTTTCTTCTTGCCATCAACCACATTCCAACAACAAAAATAGCTGTTGTGACTGTATCAACATATGCAATCATGTTATTCCACATATTAAAAACATTATATACAATAAAAATAAAAATAATTGCAAAAATGAATAAGAAAAAAGAGATCTTATATTCATATTTATTCATTTTTGAAATTGGATTTATAGTTATCCCATTACTAGAGCGAGTCCAATAATACCACCCATAAATACTTATGAAAAAATAATATGCATTTATAAGCATATCACCAATTAATCCCCAATAAAAAAGGAGATAAACATATATGGAGGTTGAAATCATTCCAGTTGGATATACCCAAATACTATTATTTTTTGAAAACCACACACTTAAAAAACCTAAAATAGTAGCTATAATTTCCAATGAAATATTTAAGCATGTGTACTCACTATATGGTTCAAATAAAAATTCTAGAATAGAAGACATTAATTATTTTTATAAGTTAATCAAAGATATAATATGTATTATTATTTTTTAAGTGCAACATTCACAATGTGAGAGTCTAAATTGATAGACGCTAAATCATAGAATTTATATTGATTATTATGAAAAACACTAGCCCGACTAGCTTTTTCTGAATTATACGGCTTATCAATATTTATTTGTTCTGAAAAGCTAATTCCAGGAGTCCGGAATGCTTTATAAGTTGCTTCTTTTGCGGTCCAAATAAAAGTTAATTCTTCAATTTTTCCAAGCGCAGAATTTTCTTTAATGTTAAGAAACTTAGGGCCTATTTTTATTATTTTCTCTCGAAATGATTCAATGTCAATTCCAATCTGAAAATCACTTAAACCTATTCCTGAAAAATATTTTGAATGTGAAATTGATATATATTTTCCAGATTTTAAATTAGGAGCTCCATTTGAGTCATAATAAAGATCACTTTCTATAATGCCTGCAATTTTCATTAATTGTCGTATTGATAAAATTCCCTTTCTATGTTCTTTACTTTTCAAGCTATTCAATCTTTTTCTAAGAGATTCGTTAATTACAATTCCCTTTTCCAAATTTCTTTCACTTTCATCAATTTTCCATAAATAGATTTTAAAGTTTTTAAAAATAGTTTTTGGAAAAAATTGCATTGTTAATTGGAAATTTTGTGTGTATTTTTGTATAAATTTTATACACAAATATACTATGGAATTAAAAGTAAAAGCTAACTATTCGCCTTATAAAGTTAAAGACATGAGTTTGGCAGAATGGGGCAGGAAAGAAATAACATTGGCTGAAGCTGAAATGCCGGGTCTAATGGCTCTTAGGAAACAACATGAGAAAAATAAGCCTCTCAAAGGAGCAAGAATAGCTGGATGTCTTCATATGACAATTCAAACCGCAGTTTTAATTGAAACGCTAGTTGAAATGGGAGCTCAAGTAACTTGGAGTTCTTGTAACATATTTTCCACCCAAGACCACGCTGCGGCTGCCATTGCTGCTGCTGGAATTCAAGTATATGCATGGAAAGGAATGAGTGAAGAGGAATTTGATTGGTGTATTGAACAAACATTATTTTTTGGAGAAAATCAGGATCCACTTAACTTGATCCTTGATGATGGTGGTGATCTTACAAATTTAGTTTTGGATAACTACCCCGAATTAATTAGTGCTATAAAAGGTCTCTCGGAGGAAACTACAACTGGGGTGCATCGTTTGTATGAAAGAATGAAAAAAGGAACTCTTCCCCTTCCAGCAATAAACGTTAATGATTCTGTAACTAAATCAAAATTTGATAACAAGTACGGATGTAAAGAAAGTGCGGTAGACGCAGTTAGAAGAGCGACAGATATAATGCTGGCAGGTAAAAGAGTTTTAGTAGCTGGTTATGGAGATGTGGGGAAAGGAACAGCGGCATCTTTTGCTGGTGCTGGATCTATAGTGACCATTAGTGAAATTGATCCAATATGCGCATTACAAGCTGCAATGGATGGCTTTGAGGTCAAAAAAATTATGTCTGTTATTGATAATATTGATATACTTGTTACCGCAACAGGAAACAAAGATATCATTGGGAAAGAAGCATTTCTTAGAATGAAGGATAAATCTATAATTTGTAATATTGGGCATTTTGATAACGAAATTGACATGAATTGGCTAAATACAGAGTATGGACATACGAAAACTGAAATTAAGCCTCAAGTTGATCTTTACACACTTGATAATGGAAATGAATTAATTATTCTTGCCGAAGGACGCTTAGTTAATCTTGGTTGTGCAACTGGTCATCCAAGTTTTGTGATGAGTAATTCATTTACAAATCAAGTATTGGCTCAATTAGAATTATGGCAGAATCCTGAAAAATATGAAAACAAAGTTTACATGCTTCCTAAGCACTTAGATGAAAAAGTTGCAGAACTACATCTTGAGCATTTAGGTGTTGAATTAGAGTCTTTATCTGAGGACCAGGCTAAATATATAGGTGTTACCGTAAAAGGGCCTTATAAGCCTGATTATTACAGATATTAATTATAAATAAAAAACCCTTCAAATGTTTGAAGGGTTTTTTATTTATAATTAAGTTATATGAATTTATGCTTCAAAAGGAGCTACAGAAACATACGATTTATTATTTCTCTTTTTAGAAAACTCAACGACACCATCTATTTGTGCATGAAGAGTATGATCTTTTCCTAAATATACATTTTCTCCTGGATTATGAGCAGTTCCTCGCTGACGCACTATTATATTTCCAGCTCTTGCTGCTTGACCTCCAAAAATTTTAACACCAAGACGTTTTGATTCTGATTCTCTTCCATTTTTCGAACTACCAACTCCTTTTTTGTGTGCCATGATTAATTATTTAATACTTTTAATTTAAAACCTTTATCAGATCAGCTTTTTTCATTTTTGATATTCCAGTTATTCCTTTTTCTTTTGCAAAAGCCTTAAGTTCTGAAACACCCATAGATGATAAATCTTTTTTTGGAGAGCTTGATTCAGAAACTTTTTTTGATTTAGCTTTTGAAACAGGTTTAACTTTTAAAACAGATTTAGGTTCTTCAGCTTTTTTCGAAGGTTTACTTACTGAAGAAGAAATATTTGAAATCTGAATTTCAGACAAATATTGTCGATGTCCATTTTTAACACGGTATCCTTTTCTTCTTTTTTTCTTAAAAACAATTACTTTATCACCTTTGAGGTGACTAATAATTTTAGCATCAACAGATGCTCCTTCTATAGTCGGGGCGCCAACTTTAACTTCTGTACCATCATCTAAAAGTAAAACCTTATCAAAAGAGACTTTTGATCCTTCTTTATTTTGTAAACGATGTACGAAGACTTTTTGATCTTTTGCAACTTTGAATTGCTGCCCTGCTATCTCTACAATTGCGTACATTTTATGTTATTTCGGAGGGCAAAGATATGTTTTTTAAGAATTAATCAAAACAAAAACAACTACTTTTATAACTATCTTTTATCGATAGAATATTTTCCAGGTCCTATTAGGGCAATTGCTGCAAAACCTGCAAGATATAATAATGGTAATTCTTGTCTGTTAAACGGATCACTTACATGAACAATTAATAACGCTACGCACATGGTTACAATGGGTAGTAATGAAGCCCATCTTGTTTTAAATCCAAGTATAATGAGTATTGGAGCAATAAATTCTGCAAAAACAGCTAATATGAGTGTGGGAACCGAACCTATTCCTAGTGGATCTCCAAACTTAACTTCGTCAGCAAAAAGTCTATTTAGTTTTCCCCATCCATGAGTTAACATTAATAAAGAAAAGGAGATTCTCAGAATAAGCTTACCGATATCAGATGTTTTCATAATACTAAATTTTTGTAAATGTAATAATTAATTTTTCTTAAAACTTTTAAGGTACCATTCAATAGTTAATTGCAAGCCTTTATCAAATGTTGTTTTAGGAATCCAACCCAGTTCATTTTTTAACTTGGATGAGTCAATAGAATATCTAAAGTCATGACCTTTTCTATCGGTTACGTATGAAATTAATTTTCTGGACCAACCATCAGGCCTTGAGAGAGCTTTGTCTACTTCTAATATCAATTTACTAATAATATCAATATTATTTAACTCGTTGTTCCCTCCAATATTATAAGTTTCACCATTTTTTCCATTATGAAAAATTAAATCAATTGCTTCAACATGATCTTTAACGTATAGCCAATCTCTTATATTCTTTCCGTCTCCATATATAGGTAAACTTTGATTCTTAATAATATTATTTATCATCAGCGGTATAAGCTTTTCTGTAAACTGGTGAGGGCCATAATTATTTGAACAATTTGAAATAATTATTGGCATTTTATATGTGTGATGGTAGGCTTTAACAAAATGATCTGAAGATGCTTTGGAAGCTGAGTAAGGAGATCTGGGATTATAAGGTGTGCTTTCTAGAAATGACCCCTCCATACCTAAGCTACCATATACTTCATCAGTAGAAACATGATAAAAACATTTATTAATAAAATTATTATTCCAATAATTTCTTACCGAATCTAATAGATTTAAGGTGCCCATTACATTTGTTTCAGCAAACTCTAATGGATTGTTAATTGAATTATCAACATGAGATTCAGCAGCTAGATGAATAATATTATCAATTTCATATTTAATAAGGATTTGAGAAATTGCATTTTTATCTCTTATGTCTATTTTTTCAAAAATATAGTTTTGTGAATTTTGAATTTCAGCCAAATTTTTAAGATTAGAAGCATATGTTAATGAATCAACATTAATTATTCTATAATTAGAATACTTTTTTACTAAGTTAATCACTAAGTGAGAACCAATAAAACCAGCACCACCTGTAATTAATAAATTTTTTTTATTACTCATTCAATCATTTTTAAACACTTATTTAACGAGTCTTTCCAATAAGGAATTTCAATATTAAGAGTAGTTTCAATCAGATCAGTATTCAAAGCTACATTTTTTGGTCTTATTGCTTTTGAAGAATATTCAAAACTTTTAATTGGAACTAAAGTACTTTTAGAACCACTTAATTCAATTATTGATTTTGCAAAATCATACCAAGAAGTAACCCCTTCATTTGAAAAATGATAAATTTTATTATTAAATGACTTTGAAGAATTAATTAATTTAATAATGACTTCGGCCAAATCTAAACCATAAGTTGGCTTTCCATATTGATCATTTATTACTGATATTTTTTGATTGGAACTGGATAGGCTTAAGATTGTCTTAACAAAATTATTTCCAAATGGACTAAATAGCCATGAAGTTCTTATTACTATTGCTTGTCCTTTTGAATTCATGATCAAATTCTCTCCCTCAAGCTTCGTTTTTCCATAAACTCCTAATGGATCGGGTTTATGATCTTCTTTTAATTCTTCTTGACCCAATCCATTAAAAACATAGTCTGTTGAAATGTGGATAAGTTTAATTTTTTGTAATTCTGATATTTTAACCAGGTTAACTAGCCCTAAAACATTAATTGCTTTTGCTTTATCAGGCTCATCTTCTGCTTTATCAACTAAAGTGTAAGCAGCACAATTAACAATGTAATTTAAACTATTTTTTTTAATATAATTCCATGTTGATTCATAGTCGGTAATGTCTAATTCCTGTCTGTCCAAAAAATGAAAAAGTATTTCAGGATATTCTGCCTTGATGTAATTAAAACACTTTGCCAGTTGACCACTTCCTCCTGTAACTAAAACCTTAGTCATATAGATTGGTATTATAATCAAACAAAATAGCGTCTTCTAATAATGGATGATTCTTGTCTTTTTCAGATACTATCCATTTAGACTGGGGTAATATCCAATCAATTTCCAGTTTTGGATCATCAAAAGCTATACTTCCTTCACTTCCTTTATCGTAATAGCTATCAACCTTATAATGGAAAATTGAATTTTCACTAAGTGTAATATATCCATGAGCAAATCCTCTAGGAATAAAAACACATTTATTATTGGTCTCACTTAATTCGATTGAAATATGCTTTCCAAAGGTTGGAGAGCCTTTCCTAACATCTACTATTACATCAAGTACTTTTCCCTTAATTACGGAAACGAGTTTTGATTGGCTATGCTCTGGCATTTGATAATGCAATCCCCTTATGACTCCCTTTTTTGATCGAGCTAAATTGTCTTGGCAAAAACATATCTCTCTATTTAAAGCTTGATTGATTTTATCCAAACGAAAACTTTCTCTAAAATCTCCTCTTTTATCTTGATATGATTTTGGTGTTATTAATAAAACATCTTTAAATTCTGTAGTCTCAATTTTCATCTTCAGAATATTTATTCAGGAGATATTCTCCATAACCTGTATGTCCTAAAGACTGAGCAGTAATGATTAATGTTTTTTTTGAAATCCATCCGTTATCATATGCTACTTCTTCCAAACATCCCACTTTAATGCCTTGCCTTTTCTCAATTGTCTGGATAAATTGACTTGCTTCCAATAATGATTCATGAGTCCCAGTATCCAGCCATGTAAATCCTCTACCTAGTTTTTCTAAATGAAGTTTCTTTTCATTTAAATAAATTTGATTAATCGAAGTGATTTCCAGCTCCCCTCTATTTGAGGGTTTTATGGTTTTAGCAATCTTAATTACTGAATTTGGATAAAAATACAAGCCTGCAACAGCATAATCACTTTTAGGATACTTGGGTTTTTCAATAATTTCATTTGGATTTCCTTTATCATCAAAAGAGATCACACCATATCGCTGAGGATCATTAACTTTAACACCAAATACTGTAGCTTTTTGCAATTCTACAGTTTGAATAATTGCTGATTTCAAATGACTAGACAAATTCGACCCGTGAAAAATATTGTCACCAAGCACAAGACACACAGAGTCATTTTTAATAAAAGATTCTCCTAAAATAAATGCTTCTGCTAAACCATTTGGTTTTTCCTGTTTTAAATAACTTAAATTAATTCCCCATTTGCTTCCATCTCCAAGTAATCTTTTGTATTGATCTAAATCATGGGGGGTACTAATTAATAGAACCTCACGGATACCCGCTTCCATAAGAACAGATAAGGGATAATACACCATGGGCTTATCATAAACAGG
>Ga0209709_10001407_pt1 | contig 22268 bp, 22 predicted proteins | sample ArcticOcean_MG_C_2_FD_187435 | JGI IMG/M metagenome (GOLD analysis project Ga0209709, IMG submission 187435) | Marine microbial communities from western Arctic Ocean - ArcticOcean_MG_CB4_136 (SPAdes) (version 2) | ecosystem: Environmental > Aquatic > Marine > Oceanic | place: Arctic Ocean...
AGGTCGTGCAATATATTTATTTATAAGAAATATCTTAAATGGTACTCCCCAAGGTATAGATGCTGCAACTCAAGGTCATTTAGGAAAAATTACTTTTTGTTTTGCTGAAAATAAAAACTTATCTCCATGGAAAGAATATCATTTAAGAAAAGGGTATAAAAAAACTGATTCAACTGTCACAATATTCTCATCCCAATCTCCTCATGAAGTTATTGATCTTGGGGAAAAAGATGTAAAAACTCTACTTGATGGTTTGGTACATACTCTTTTGAACCCATGGACCTATAATTCTTTTTACAACCAAGATGTTTGGATAATAATGAGTCCTGAGCATGCAAAAAGGATTCATGAATCTGGTATGACTTTGGATGATTTAGAAGAATATTTATTCAATAACTCTGTCTTTGATAAAGTGGATTTAGAAAAAAGAGGCCTGTATGGCTTTATCGGACAAGTAGAAGCAAATACAACTAAATTATTTGAGTCAAAAGATAATATCAATATTGTAGTTAGTGGAGGTTATCCAGGAGGGTATTCCATGATATGTTTTGGTTCGGGAGTAAGTGTAACTAAAAAGGTTTTTCAATGAAGATATTACAGATTAAGCCTACAAGCTACGCACAAACAATAATTACAAAAAGATTTAAAGCTAATACTTCTTCAAATAAAGATGTAATGGTCATAAATTCAATGTTAAATCCAAAAACTACTTATCCACAAGATATTGTTAACAAAATACATAGTTTAGACCAAGACCTTATTATTGTTTCATTCTTTATATCCCAGGTAAAAAAGAGAAATACCTTAGATTGGTATTCAATAAATGAACACGGTAATAAAAAAATATTCCTAATAGTTGGAGATTGTGCGACATGTACATATAAGGCATCTCAAGATATTTTTGAACTAAATGAAAGAGGTTTGGACGCACACCTAGTTACTTTCAGTGAAATGGAAAACCTTATTATCCCAAAACTTAGAGAAAATTTTAAAAATAGAATCCTTTTTATGGATGATTTAACGTTTAATGATAATTTATTTAAACAACTTAGTAACTAGACCATTTGTTTAATGATTTGACTACTTTCTTCAACCCAAGCAAAGCCAAAAGCTAACGTTTTTAAAGCTACCTCATGCCTATCTGCTTCCAATTCATTTACAGCATCTGAAGCAATAACTACTCTATAATCTTCTTGACTTAAATCTCGAGTTGTTGTCTCAACACAGATACTGGTGGTAACACCACAAATAATAATTTGTTTAAGACCTTTTTCGCTTAACCAATTTTCAAGTACTGTGTTGTAATACGCACTAGGCCTATTCTTATTAATAACAAGTTCATTTTCATTTGGTGTAAGTTCATCAATTATTTCTACATCCCAAGTACCATCTTTCAAAGACTCAACTTCAGCTAGACCGGGCATTAAATCATTTACGAGTACTCCACCATCTGAATAGTCTTCCTTGAAAACATATCTAGTAAAAGCTATTGGGTAATCTTTTTCTCTTGCAGCACTTAATAATTTTTGACAACCTGATATGGACTCTTTGAGAGGACTTATATCAAGCCCCATTGCCCCACCAAAAGATCCGTTATCGTGACAGAAACCATTCTGCATGTCAATTACTAGTAGCCCTGTATTATTTTTATTTAATTCAAATTCCATGTGACTCCTTTAACTACTAAAATCTATGTTAATAATTAAAAAAAAAGATTGTATGAAAAATAACACTTTTGAAAAAGATTCAAGAACAATAAATAGCGCTGACGAAGCATTGTCTCAATCTGATAAGCTTTTACAAGATATTTCAAATATATTTGATACAAGCGATTACACGATAGCTCCTTTATTTAGGACAAATTAAGTAATTATGAATTTTGAAACATTAACAATTGAAGGTGTAAGAAAACTATATTCCAAAAAAATTATAAGTTTCCTAGAACTTGTTGAAATGCAAGTCAATTACATAAGAGATATAGAAAATGATATACTTTCACTAGTAAATTTTGATGAAGAGTTATATTTATTAAAAGCAAAAGATCTGGATTCTCAACCAAAAGTCGAAGGGATTCTTAAAAATATTCCATTTGGAGTTAAAGATTTAATAGATATTGAAGGAATGAAAACAGAAGCAAATTCAAAATCCTTAGAAGGTAATATTTCTAAAAAAGATTCCAATATAGTTACAAAATTAAAAAATGCTGGCGCCTTTGTCTCAATGAAAACTAATACTCATGAGTATGCGTATGGAGCTGTTAGTCCACCAACTAGAAACCCATGGGATTTATCTAAAATACCTGGAGGATCTTCAGGAGGTTCAGCTGCTGCAACATCTTCAGGGATAGTTTTGGGTTCACTTGGCTCTGATACTGCTGGATCCATAAGAGAACCCGCAGCAATGTGCTCTGTCGTTGGATTTAAACCAACATATAACTGGACTTCACTTTCAGGGATAATCCCTTTAGCCTGGACTCTTGATGTTGTTGGACCTATTACTAAAACTATATCTGATTGTGCAATAGTTTTTGAAGCACTTTCCGACACCTATTTAAATACAGATGTAGCAAAAATAGGAACTAAATACAAAATAGGTATATTAGAAGAATATTTCTCTCCAATGGAAAAACAAGTATCTGATTCTTATAATGATTCAATTAAGATGCTTGAGGATACATTTACTTGTAATAAAGTTTCTAGTTGGGATGTTGAAGAGGTTATATCAACAATTTTTGTAATATTGACAGCAGAATCAGCAGCATTTCTGGATAAAGAGATAAGTAAGAATCCAAATAATTTTGGAGGAGATGTAAAACAATTTGTAGAAATGGGAAAAGGCTTCAGCTCTACAGATTACATAAACTCTCAGAGAGCAAGAAAGGTTATCACTAAAAAAGTAGATACATTATTTAACGAGTATGATTTTTTGCTAGCTCCTGCGCAATTAATTTCAGCTCCTTCTCCAGATGCTGATACTTTAATCATTGATGGAAATGAATTACCTCGCGATATTAATTTAATAAAACCCCTAGTACTTTCTTCATTATGTGGATATCCATCAATATCTATACCCTTCACGAAAATGAAAAATGGTCAATACTTCAGTATCCAAGTTATTGGAAAAAGAAATGATGATAGTAAATTATTAGATTTTGCAAAATTACTGGAGAAAGAATTTGATTTAAAGTATGTTAACCCATTAGTTTAGAATTTATTGTGTGTATTAAAAATTTATATAAACAAGAAGAAGATTCTCAAATTCCAGATTTTTTAAAAGAGAAGATTAAAAAATCTAATGATTTGACTGGGGATGCTTTTTTCTTAAAAGTATTTAGTAGTAGCAACGTAACTTCTGAGGTCTATTATGAGCAATTTTATAAAAAAGTATTTTATGGAGGTGTAGTAGATATAAGATTTAAGGAATTAGTCAGACTTAGATTAGCTGGGATTTCAGGATGTAAGTACTGTATTTCAGTGGATGAAAATTCAGCCCTTAGCAATGGACTCACTGAAGAAGAAGTTTTTTATGCAAAAAATGGGAATATAGAGAAATTTTCAAATATAGAAAAAAATCTACTTAAATTATCTGAACATATAGCATTAAAGCCTTCTTCTGAAAGAGCAGATATAAAACTAATTTCAAATATTCTTAAAAATTTTTCTCAAGAAGAGTTTATAGAGATCTCATTCGTAATTGCTATATTAACTGGAATGGGCAATATGTTAGGAAGTCTCGACTTAGTAGAAACAGACTAGGGAAACAAATGAATTACTTTTTTTAAGGCAAAATCATTTTAAATTTCAATTTGTAATATCTAAAATAATACATATATATACATACATAAACGAAGGAACCTTTCCGATACATGTATGTGCTTAAAGGGGGATTAAAGTGAGAAAATCATATATTATCTTACTGACTTTAGCTCTTTTGTTTACTGCTTGTGGTGGAGGTACAGATACCTCAACTGATGAATCAGTAGTAGCTGAAGAGTCTTCAGAATCATTAGATACACCCGCCACTACAGTAGCTACAGAAAGTCTTTCTGGACAAAAAACAGGAGAAACTTTTACTATGCTAATGCCAGCTCTACCTTCGAATGCTGATTTTGCAGTATATCAAGGTACAGCTAGCACAGCAGTTGCTGCAGTTTGGGCGGGTACTTTACTCGAATTCAAAGCTCAGGATGATCCATCTATGCAACCAGCAATAGATGATGTTCAATGCTTTGTTTGTGAGTCTTTTACTGCTGATTCTGATGGAAATATAACAATTGTTCTTCCAGATGGACTTAAAAGTGCATTTGGAAATGAAATAACATCAGATGATGTTGTTTATACACTCGAAAGAGCTCAAGCAAATGATTTTGTTTTTCAATTTTTAATGGGTGTTGGCTCATGGAATATGGAGAATCCAATTACAAAGGTTGATAATAAAACTTTTACAGTAAATGTTACAAAAAATGTTCCATTTACACTTGGTACACTCGCTTGGTATTCTGGATCAATCTTAGATGCAACTGAGGTTAAATCTCATGCAACAGAAGAGGATCCATGGGCAAAAGAATGGATGGCTGGGAATTCAGCAACATATGGTCCGTATCATCTTTCATCATTTAGTTCTGGTGAAAATGCTACGTTATCACTGAATCCAGGTTGGAATAAATTTGTTCCTACCTATTCAGATGTTGTTTTAACAGCAGTTCCAGATTCAGCTACAAGATTGCAAGCATTATTGACTGGTGCTGCAGACTATACTTTTAAAGTTGATTATGATCAGTTAGCTTCTGCTGCAGGAAATTCCATGGTAACTATTACTGAAGCATTAGAGAGTAGATCTGTTGAACTCCATCTTAACTTTGCAGATGAAAAATTTGCAGATAAGAAAGTTCGTCAAGCTATTAATTATGCAATAGATCGAGACTCAATAGTTGAAGGCATTATGGGCAAATATGGTGCAGCAGCTAATACACAGCTTCCGGAAGTCGTTAAAGGTCCTGCAGCTCCAGGAACATACACTCAAGATGTTGAAAAAGCAAAAGCTCTTTTAGCTGAAGCAGGGTATGCAGATGGATTTGATATGGTCATTACCGTTAACGCAGTTCGACCAGGTAATTATGCAAGCAATGTTGCACTTTTAATTGCTAATCAGTTAGCTGATATAGGAATAAATGCCACGATCAGTGTTTATCCTTCAGCAACAGATTTTGAAGCAAGTATTAGAGATGATAGTTTCGAAGCATGGTTGTGGGACTCCACACCAGCTTTGTCTGATCCATATTACTACTGGAGACTAAACCATCATCCTACTCTTGCATTTCAAAACTATAAAGGTTATGAAAATGCAGACTTTGTTGAGAAGATGGATATACTTTTTGTAACTCCAGCAGGACCAGCAAGAGATGCTCTAATAACAGAAATACATAGCATTTTGTTAGAAGATATACCAATGGTAAGAATTGCTCAACCAACAAACGCGGGCGTTCTTCGATCTGGAGTTGAAAACTTTAGAACGACTACATTGAATGCAGTGCTTGTACATTATTTAGTTGAAAACTACTAAATAATATACTTAAAAAGTTAATATTAAGGGTGGGTGAAAACCCACCCTTTTTAATTATGTATTTAAATAAAAATATTAAATCAGATGTATTTAAGATATCAAAAGAAGATATTGTTGATTTTGCTACAAAAAATGATCCTATGTTTTTTCATTTAGACGAATCTATGGCCGAAGAATCTATATTTTCAGAATTGGTTTCATCAGGTTTGCACACAATTTGTATAATTCTTCAAAAAATGAATAAATTTAGTGATTGGAGCATTGCTACTGGACTTGAACATACAGTAAAGTACCTTAAACCGGTAAAACCTGATGTAAAATATCAAGTTTCTGGTTTAGTTACATACGAACACATTTGGAAAAATCCTAAATATACTCATTTAAAAATGTCAAATACATTACGAGAAGGGGATAAAGATATAGATCTAGTATTACTCGATACTAGTTTTTTGATTTACACACCAAAATAATTTATTTTATTGGTACACTTTTTATTGTGGATAATGAATTATGGGTTTGCCCAAAATGTAATAAATCTTCTTCTGTTGAAAACAACCCAAAAAAAAACCGAGACCGAAAATTTCTACCATCATCACACACTAGAGAAAAAGTTTCTATGACTAGTGGTGGAATATCAAAATTTTTTAATGTTCAAAATCAGAAATTTTATGTTGTTACGTGTAGTGAATGTTCTTTTTCAGAGTTTTATAGAGCTGATGTAAAAGCTTGGGAAAATATTGTTGATTTTTTTGGAAATTAAAATCTATTTAAATTAAAAAACTTAAATATTTATAAAATATAAGAAGCCTATACTTACTTCCTTATGGCAAAAAAAACAATTAGAAATATTGCAATTATTGCACACGTTGACCATGGAAAAACAACATTAGTCGATGGACTTCTCCAGCAAAGTGGAACATTTAGTGATCATCAGATATTAGAAGACAGGGTCATGGATTCAGGCGATCTTGAAAAAGAAAGAGGAATCACTATAACCTCTAAAAATACAGCAATTCACTATAACGACATAAAAATTAATATTGTAGACACTCCAGGCCACGCTGATTTTGGGGGAGAGGTTGAAAGAAGTCTTAATTTAGTAGATGGAGTTCTCCTTTTAGTTGATTCAAGCGAAGGCCCTTTACCTCAAACAAGGTTTGTTTTAAAAAAAGCATTAGAAAGGGATCTTCCTGTAATTTTAGTAATTAATAAAATTGACAGATCGGACGCTCGAGTAGACGAAGTAGTGGAGGAGGTATACGATCTATTTATTGATTTAGATGCAAATGATAAACAAATAGAATTTCCAATTGTATACACAAATGCTAAAGATGGAATTGCCTACGAATCAATAGGGGATGAATCAACTGATTTAATCCCATTGTTAAATTTGATTACTAATTTTTTCAGCGGTCCTGAAACAGACGACTCACTTAGTCCCCAATTTTTAGTTACAAACCTTTCATACGACTCATATGTTGGCCAAGTAGCAATTGGAAGACTAGATAACGGCATACTTGAGATGAATAAACAATATAGTTTATGTGGAAAAGAAGAAACAGTTAATAATCAAAAGTTTTCAGCTATGTATACATTTAAAGGTCTTGATAAAATAAAAGTCGATACACTCGAGTCAGGAGATATCATTGCTGTTGCTGGCATAGATAATGTACAGATTGGAGACACTATTTCCAGCAATGAAAATCCTAATCCTCTTCCCAGAATCGAAATTGACGAACCAACAGTCTCAATATTTTTCCATGTAAACAATGGACCATTTGCAGGAAGGGAAGGTAAATATGTTACCTCAAGAAATATTAGTGAAAGGTTGCAGAAAGAAATCTTAAGTAATGTATCTTTACAAATTATTCCCAGCACAAAAACAGATGTATTTGAAGTTAGGGGACGAGGTGAACTACAAATGGCAGTGTTAATTGAGACAATGAGAAGAGAAGGATATGAATTTATGGTTTCAAGACCTGAGGTCATTGTCAAAGAAATTGATGGTAAAAAAAGTGAACCTATGGAAAGAGTTTTTATTGATACACCTGAAGATTACGTTGGAGTAATTACTGAAAAGCTTTCTAAAAGAAAAGGTAAGATGACAAATCTTATGAATAATGGTTTTGGTAGAGCAACTCTTGAATTTTCAATTCCTTCCAGAGGTTTAATCGGTTTTAGGAATCAATTTTTAACTGACACAAGAGGGTCTGGAATAATGAACTCATTATTTGACGGTTATTCACCGTGGGTTGGTGAAATACCTCAAAGAACAAATGGAGTACTAATTTCTGATAGACATGGAAAGGTAACTCCTTATGCAAGTCTTGCAATGGTCGATAGGGGTATTCTTTTTATTCCACCTGGAACAGAAGTGTTTGAGGGGATGATTATAGGTGAAAGAAATAACGAAGGCGATCTTGAGGTAAATATTACAAAAGAGAAAAAACTTACTAACCATCGTGCTTCTGGCTCAGATGAAACCATACCTCTAAGACCACCTCAACTCATGTCTTTAGATCAGTGTATAGAATTTATTTCAGAAGGGGAGTTTGTAGAAGTTACTCCAGAATCAATCAGACTGAGAAAATCTGCATTAAACGCAACACAGAGAGCTTTAAATAAAAAGAAGGAAAAAACGACCTAATTTTATGCTTGAAGCCAGTCTTCGGGATTATCATCTACAAAAAAGTCAGAGACTAATTGTTCACCGGGTTGGATAGCATATTGATCAAAATCAGTAACACCTTCCTCCTCTAGGACATCTTGATCTAAAAAGAAATTACCAGTACATTCTGACGAATCTCTTTTTAGAACTGCATATGCTGCATCTGCATAAATAGTGGGTTTGCGTGAACCCTTAATTAGTTCTGGACCAATCACATTTCTAACTGCTGCAGTGTCTAGTGATGTACGCGGCCACAAACAATTTGAGGCAATACCATCTTTCTTAAACTCTTCAGCGAGACCATGCGCTACTAAAGACATTCCATATTTTGCAGTTGTGTATGCCAAGGTCATTCCAAACCATTTTCTAGAAATATTAAGAGGTGGAGACAATGTTAAGATATGTGGATTATTACCTTGCTTTAGGTGTGGAAGGCAATGTTGACTTAACATAAATGTTCCTCGAACATTTATGTTGTGCATAAGGTCATATTTTTTCATAGGAGTACTTACAGTATCAGACAAGTGAATTGCACTTGCATTATTTATGCATATGTCAATTCCTCCAAATTTTTCTACACCTTGTGCTACAGCTGAAGCAACTTGCTCTTCAAACCTTATATCACAGACAATAGGTAATGCATTACCACCAACAGCCTGAATTTCTTCAGCAGCTGTGTAAATGGTCCCAGGCAAGGTTGGATGAGGTTCAGTAGTTTTAGCTAGAATAACAATATTTGCACCATCTTTACCTAAAGTTTTTGCAATTTCTAGACCCACGCCCCTAGAGCCACCACTCATTATTATTGTTTTATTTTTAAAATTTTCCATAGATATATTCTATTAAAACTGAGTTTCTTCTGTAGAGTCTTTTTTAGAAAGCAGGTTAGAGTCATTACCCATAATTATTTCTCCTATAGATTCAAAATAATCTCCACCAACTTCTTGTTGGTGTTTAATAGCTGTGTATCCTTCTTTAGTAAGATTCATTTCATATTCTTGTAAATCAACAATTGCTTTCATATTTCCACCTTTATAGTTAAGTGCAAGGTCATACATTGCGCTAGACATTGAGTGATAACCAGCTAATGAAACAAATTGTAATGCATAACCAAAGTCAGATAGGCTAGTTTGAAAATTTACGATTTCCATATCAGTAAATTTATCCGTCCAATTAAACGAAGGGGAACAGTTATAAGCCAGAATTTTTGTGGGATAATGTTTTTTTATTTCTGATGAAAATTCTTTAGCAAAACCAAGATCGGGTGTATTTGTTTCACACCAGATAACATCAGCAAACTCTGCGTAGGCTAAAGATTTTGCTATCGCCATTTCATGATTCTTTATAATTGGGTAGTATCCATCAGGAGATCTTTTATTACTTAAAAATGGTTTATCACGTTCATCAAAATCCGAAGTCATTAATTTTGCATTTAATGAATCTGTTCTTGCAATAATAACAATGGGAGAACCCATAACATCAGAAGCAAGTCTTGCTGAAGCTAATTTATTTATATATTCATGTGTAGGAATAACTACTTTTCCACCCATATGACCACATTTTTTCTCTGAGGCTAACTGGTCTTCAAAATGTAAACCAGCTACCCCCGATTTAATAAATTGAGATGTCAATTCAAAGACATTGTAAACACCACCAAAACCTGACTCAGCATCTGCTACAACAGGTGGTATAGTTATTTTCTTTGATTCAATCATTTTTCTTAATAATGTATTATTGATCTTCTCCACAAAATTTGGACCACTATTTGAGGGGTATAAAGAAAGGTCGGGATAAGTATTTGTTCCACTATTACTCTCTGCAGCAATTTGCCAGCCGCTTACATAGATAAATTCATAATCAAGGTTGAACATTTGTAGTGCCTGTTGAGTTGTTGCCGCACCTAGACCAGAAATATATTTACCATCTCTATTTAAAAGCGTCCATAGCTCTTCAGCACCATTTTTAGAAACAGGACTAATTGTCTGAAACGGAGCTCTTAATTTTCTAATGTCATCACAAGAATATTTTCTTGAAACATTACTCCATCTATCTGAATCAATATACGATTCTATGTTTGATATGGCATCAAAAGTTTTATCTTTCATAAAAGTTAAAGTTGGCTTGCAGCAACAGATGCAATAATAACTATAAGTGTTATTATCCCGAGGGCCGTAATGAGGACTTCATTTTTTGTAATTTTTATTTTCGGACCAGCACTCATAACAGCAGCGAACATTAAAATGGCTGCTGAAATTATTAGAGCAAATAGTGGTGCGTAATCATGAAAGTTGATGAAGACTTGTGAAATTAGAAACGCTATCAATCCACCAACCATGATTGAGCCTAGAGGTATTACTGCTGAACCTGTGATTCTATTTCTGATTATTTCTGCTTCTTTTTCTTCAAAAAAATTAAGTCCCTTGGGCACACCTAGAACTACTGATAGTACCGAAATCAGTGCTTGAAATACTATTGAAAGCAGAATTATTCTCCAGAAAGAACCGAAAACAGGTAAAAGAAAAATAGTAGAATCTCCTGGAAGAATTGGTTCAATAGTTTGTCCAATTGACGATGTGATATAGAATCCTGAGATAGATCCAAACATTAGCCCCAAACCGATTCCTTGAAAAATAGACTCTTTATCTGTAGTTTTTATACCATGTCCAATAAAATTTGATTCAAGTAGTTTTTTAATATTTAAAGTATTCAAAAATCCAAAAAAGGTTGTCAGTAAAGTTAAAGCTGCAATGTAATTAGTTTTTTGATAATCAGTGATAAGGTTAAATGTTTCAGACTCAAGGATTAACCCATCATAAAGATATGTACTTAAAGCAATCGCTTGTATGAAACCAGTAACAATACCAAAAAGTGAACCATATTGGATTGCCCGTAAAACTTTTGAAAATAAGTCGGCTGGAGGTTCAACAGCTTCTTCAACAATGGGTGCTATTACTACAGCTTCTTCAACAATGGGTGCTATTACTACAGCTTCTTCAACAATGGGTGCTATTACTACAGCTTCTTCAACAATGGGTGCTATTACTACAGCTTCTTCAACAATGGGTGCAGTGGTAACTTCTGCGGGTGTCCCACTCGACCAACTTGATAAAACTGAGTTTACATCTATACCAGTTGCTTCTGCTCTAGCCTGAGCAGATCTAGAGACAAGCATTTGAGGAACACCTGTGGTGTTGCTTATTTCTTCTATAAGTTTTTCATTCATAATGTTCTTATCAAATTTTAGTCGTTAGATGAAGTTCTAACTACATCATCAAAGGTTTTTTCATTTTTATACCATTTCATCCATGTTATTAATATGAATATCCATAGTATTAATCCTCCACCAAGTTTGAGTACAAGACCAGCCATTGTCTGATCATTAATGACAGAAACATTAAAGATATTCTCAACTTCGAGATATGCAGAGTAAATAGGTTCCGTTCCAAAAGCTAAAAAGCTAGCTGGAATTGTTGGTAGTAATGATTGCATAAAAAGATAAGCTATCTTTCCAGGATCACTTAGTTGTTTAATTTCTTTCGTGAGCCCAATTACTGGAATCCACATATTTAGTGAGACTAAGAGCATTACTGAATGAATAAAAAAGTGAAAAACAGTATTTGTAACCATGAGGTTGACAACTGTTGACCAATGCATGCCAACCATTAAAAAATTAAATAGGAAGAATGCTACAACAGGTTTAGTAGTAATTTGTAACACAGCAATTAACGGTTTAATTGAAATTATTTTCTTTTGAGCGCTATTTAAGCCGTTAAGCAGAAGAGGAGGAGCAATTAGTGCTAAAACTAAGTGTTCAGCTGAGTGGACAGAAAACAAGTATTTTTCTCCTATGTCATGGATTGGCCAATCTGTAAAGAGCCATAAGATAAATAGACCTGAATACCAGTATTTCCTTTTATTCTTTTTTATTGAAGGATTGTCAGTAGAGTATTCAAAGAAAATTATAAGTGAGACTATGAGTGCCCAGACATCATAATGTGGGTGCCAAACTAAATTTTCCATTAAATGAAGTTTGCAGCTGCTCTTTCAAACATAACAATCGCAAATAGAATAAGGGCTAAGATCATTCCGCCAGTAAAAAACTTATTAATTAATGGATCTTCAAACTTTAAATGCATGAACCAACCAACTACAATCACAAACTTTCCAACAGCTAAAATTATTAACAATGGATTAGTAAAGACTCCAACTGTATCTTCTGTGTAATACAATACAACCTCAACAGCTGTTAATACTCCTAAGACTAAAGCAATCTGGACATATTGGACAGGCTTTGGGTGTGGTTTATGATCAACAGTCATTATATTAAATAAACCACTGTAAAAAGTACTATCCAGACAATATCAACAAAATGCCAATACAAGGCTACAAATTCTAGATTCATACCGCCATCTAAGGAGAGCCCATTCTGTCTTTGACCTATGCCCCATAGAGCAATAAGAAGAACAACGCCTATAAATACGTGAAGTCCATGAAAACCCGTCAAAACATAAAAAGTTGAACTGAAGATATTTGAGGAAAGCTCAAATCCTTTATGGTAAAACTCTGTAAACTCATAAATTTGTCCTGCAAGAAAAACAGCACCCAACATTGCAGTAGAAAGTAGCCAAACTCTTGTTTTTTCTTGATCGCCATTCTCCAAAGCATTATGAGCAAGAACCATCGTTAGGGAACTCATTAATAAAATAAATGAGCTGACAGATGTGAAAGGTATATCGTAAACATCAGAAAGCTTAATGCCAGGAAAGTCTCTTCCCTTGAATATCATAAATGTAGTTATTAGAGTTCCGAAGAAAAGTATCTCAGTAGATAAAAATACCCACATCCCAAGTTTTCTAGTTTCAACTCCCGTGTCTTCGTGAGGATATGATTGAGAGTCACTCATCGTCGGAATCTTCTATAAATTCTTCTTCTAAAGGTTCTGTTCCCCAACCGAAGCTACCTATAAGTATCAATAACGCTCCAACAATTGCTAAAGGTAGAGATTTATAAATTACCGCATATCCAAGGAAGGGTAAACCAGAAGCTAAAACTATAGGGAAATATGATGGATTTGGAAGAGCTATATCTTCTTTTGGATTCAATCCCTCTTTTTCTAATTCTAACAACATGGCATCAGCAGTCTCTTTTTTTACAGGCCTGCCTTCTTCATCTTCGTCATATTTCATGTGCCAGAAGTGATCAAGAGATTTTACTTCTGGTGGTTTTGAAAAATTCCATACTGGTGTTGGGGAAGGAATACTCCATTCAATTGTTCTAGCATCCCATGGATCAAAACCAGCTTCAGGACCTTTTCTTCTAGAATATATCCAGTTTGCCATGAATACCAAAATTGAGAGAGCTATTATGAATGCTCCAATAGAAACTATTAAATTCCAGAATGCTAGATTTGTTTCTTCTGCATAAACCCATGTTCTTCTAACCTGGCCCTGTAGTCCAAGCCAATGCATTGGTCCAAAAGTAAGGTTGAATCCAATCATCATAAGCCAAAAATGTATTTTTCCTAGGGTCTCATTATACATTTTCCCCCATACTTTTGGGAACCAATAATATAGACCTGAAAAAATACCAAACATTGCACCACCAAATAAAACATAGTGAAAATGAGCAACGACATAGTATGTGTCTGTTTGTTGAGTATCAGCTGGAACAATTGCGTGAGTTACACCACTTAAGCCACCAATTAAAAACATTCCAATAAAACCTAAAGAGAAAAGCATAGGTGTTTTCATAATTAACTTTCCACCCCAAATAGTTCCAAGCCAATTAAATATCTTTACACCTGTAGGAACAGCAATGACCATTGTAGATAAACCAAAACCAGCTTGTGCTACTGGACTTATTGCTGAAGCAAACATGTGGTGTGCCCAGACACCAAATCCAATAAATGCGATACCAAATCCGGCAAAAACTATTGCAGGATAACCAAATAGTGGTTTTCTAGAAAATGTAGGGAGTACTTCAGAAACGATTCCAAAAGCAGGAAGTATTAATATGTAAACTTCAGGATGTCCAAATAGCCAGAATAGATGTTGCCACAGTACGGGGTCCCCGCCACCTTCAGTCAAAAAGAATGTTGTTCCAAACTGTCTATCAAACGTTACGTAGAATAAAGCTATTGCAATGATTGGCAAGGAGAAAGCAAGCAAAAAAGAAACAGCAAATGTCATCCAAGTGAATACAGGCATTCTCATTAATCTCATGCCCTTTGTTCTCATATTAAGTATTGTTGTAATAAAGTTGAAAGCTGAAACTAAAGAAGCGATACCAAGAATTTGTAAGCCAATCGCCCAGTAGTCCATAGCTGTTCCAGGTGAGTATTTCATTGAAGCATTAGGTTGATATCCAAACCAACCTCCATTTGGAGCTGAGCCCAGACGACTTACTTCTTCAGCAAGATAACCACCTTCTGGGGCCCCTGCAGTTCCAAACAAGAAAGTTGAATATAGGAAACCTCCACCAAAAATGAATATCCAAAAAGAGAGAGCATTTAACCTTGGGAAAGCAACATCTCTGGCGCCTATTTGTAAAGGAAGTAAGTAATTAAAAAATGCAGCACTAATAGGCATAATTGCTAGAAATATCATGGTTGTTCCATGCATGGTGAACATAGCATTGTATTCAGCTGCACTTAAAAAATTATTATCAGGTGAAGCAAGTTGAATTCTCAATAAAAGTGCCTCGATGCCCCCCACTAATAAAAAGAAAAAAGCGGCATAACCGTACATTATTCCGATACGTTTATGATCAACAGTTGTTATCCAGCTCCATACACCTGTCTCTGAAGAGGGTCTTTTAAAAATGTTTGATTGTTTTTTTGGCTCAATAATTTTTGTCATTTAAGTGTTCCTAAATAAGCAATTAATGCATTTATTTCCTTCTCAGTTAATTCTAGATTAGGCATGAAGGTACCGGGTTTTATTTCAGCTGGATTTGCAAGCCATTTTGTTAGATTTTCTGGATTATTTTTCAATGCGGCACCAGCAAATACATTTCTATTTGCAAAGTGAGTTAAGTTAGGAGCAATTCTATCACCTTGAACATCCCACACACCATCGATTACATGACACTGAGTACAACCTGCATTCAAATACACAAGTTGGCCCTCAGCTGCCAATGAAGATTCGGGTAATTCTTTTACAGCGTAAGATTGTTCATTTTTAACCCAAGAAGCAAAGTCTGATTCGGTCATAGAAATGACCCTACCTCGCATTTTTGAGTGGCTCAATCCACAAAACTCTCCACATTGAGCCCAAAATTCCTCTGGAGAATCGGCCTGGAGATTAAGATAAGTTTTTTGACCTGGTACTAAATATCTCTTTCCATTTAATTTTGGAACCCAGTAGTTATGTAAGACATCATTTGACCACATCTCAAGTCTTACTGGTCGATCTTCAGGTATCACTAAAATGTTAGCTGTTGTTATGCCAAAATCTGGATATTTATATTCAAACCACCATTGGTGTCCTATAACCTCAATTTTTAAAGCATTTTCAGGCTCTCTAGCAAGGTCAAAAATAGTTTTTACAGTCGGAACAGCAATTGCAGCTAAAATCAAGACTGGAATAATGGTCCAAAGTATTTCTAAAAAGTTATTTCCATGAATTTGTTTTGGTTCAGGACTTCCTTCTCTTTCTTTAAAATAGAATATTGAAAAAAGTAAAACTCCTTGAACAAGTACAAACACGCCAACGGCAATCCAAAAAGTTAGCCAAAATAGTTCGTCTATACTTCGAGCATACGGACCCGCAGGACTTAATGAGTCAAGTGGTGCATCTTCTATACAAGATGATATAAAGATAAAACTTAACAAATAAATTTTTTTATGTCTAAACATTTTATTCACAAACAACCCTTTAGGATAGCGTTCAAACTATATATAGTGTAATCATAAGTAGTATGAGTTAATGTTATCAAATAAAATTTCTTTGGTAAAAAAATTTGTAAAACTCTCTAAATTGAGAGTCGTGGAGCTGTTACTCGTTACTACCGTTCCAAGTATGATCGCTTCTATATACTCCATGCCGCCTTTGAGTTTAGTCTCGTTCACGTTACTTGGAGGAACACTGCTAGCGGTAAGTGCAAATGTAATGAATCAAGTTTTTGAAATTGATCGGGATAAACTAATGAAAAGAACTTCGGATAGACCACTAGTTACAGGAGATCTTGAGAAGTCAAGTGCAATAATTTACTCAATTGCAACCGGGATAATTGGGTTTATGATTTTATACTTACTAACTACACCAACTGCTGCGTATATAGGTCTCATTGCAAATCAGTTTTACATATTCATTTATACGTTGATTTTGAAACCCAGGACAAACCAAAATATTGTAATTGGTGGAGCTGCAGGAGCTGCCCCAGTGTTAATTGGATGGACAGCAACAGGAAGCACACTAGATATTGGCGCATGGCTACTATTTTTATTAGTCTTTATGTGGACACCAGCACATTTTTGGGCACTTTCTATAGAAAATAAATCTGATTATAAAAATGCAGATTTTCCAATGCTTCCAACTCAAGAAACTTACAAAAGATCAACAATATATATCTCAATTTATTCCTGTGCAACGGTACTAGTATCTTTAGCGGCAGCACCGGTGTTACAACTTGGAATTGTTTATTTGTTACTATCGATTTTTCTAGGAATAAACCTTATGTATAAGTCTTATAATCTTTATAAAGAAAATATACAACCGATGAGATATTTTGTCTTTTCAAATACCTATCTTGCTGTTATATTTTTAGGAATAGTTGCTGACATAATGTGGACTTTGAGAGGCGTTGTTATATGAATGAAATACTTTTTGCTATTACCTATCCACCGATTCCAATAACTCAAATAGGCCCGATAGATTTTTCTTTACACGGAGTGTTTGCTGCAGTTGGATTTTATTTTGGTTCTACATACGCCATTAAGCTATGTGAAAAAGATGGCAATGACGATCAATTATTTTCAGATGCTTTCAATTGGGCAATCTTTGGTGCAATTATTGGTGCTAGATTTTTTACCATTCCTGCACATATGGGGGATCCAGGATACGGTTTAGATGATGTATTTTCAGTAGCCGGGAGCTATTCGATAATGGGTGGCATGTCGGGAGGTATCATTGCAGCATATTTAAGAATTGTATTAATAGGTAAGGCAAACTTTCAAACTTATAGTGATTATGCTGCACCAGGTTTGATTATGGGAATAGCAATTGGAAGAATAGGAGACCTTGCGATTGTAGAGCATCTTGGTAGAGCAACAAATTCTCTATTTGGATATGAGATTAAACCTGGCTATGACGTTGCTCCTCAACACAATGTACTGGAGTGTGTAGCACCAGAAATTTCTTGTGGAACATTTCACCATGTTGCTATGTATGACCTAATTCTTGCAGCAGTATTCTTTTTTATTTTTAGATATCTTCAAAAAAATCTTCAACTAGGTAGCGGTTCCTGGATTGGCCTTTGGGCGATATGGTACGGAGTACAACGAATGATATTAGACACTTTAAGATTTGGAATGGGCGATGCAACAATCGGAATCTTTACATGGAATCAAATCGGTGGAGCAACACTAGCTACTATAGGACTAATTGTTTTTCTAAGATTTAAAAATATTAAAACAGGCTGATTATGAATAAAGCATAAGTCGCCAACATAGAGTAACCCACTAGAGGACTTCTTTTAACTGTACTTCTTGAAATTATAATTACCATCAAAGAGACAAAATACATCATAAACATTTGAATTGATACATCGGATTCTATAGTTCCAGGCTGAAGTATTATTGACGCACCTCCAACTAAACCAATATTAAAGAGATTAGATCCAAAAATATTTCCGAAAACTATATCAGGTTTTTTAAGTCGTGCAGCTGCAATCGTTCCAGCTACTTCTGGGAGACTAGTTCCGAGTGCGACGACTGTGACACCAATAACTATCGATGAAATTTCAAATAGTTCTGCAAGCTTAATAGCATTATTTACAACCAATGAGCTTCCATATACTGTTGCCCCTAGTGACAACAAGGCCTTTGGCCATACATTAGAAACACTCTCTTCTAAGTATTCTTCATCATCAATTGCTTCTTCGTTGACTAACTTGTAAGTTATCGCAAATACAAGTATTAATAATGTAATACCAAGAATTAATGGAAATTCATTACGCAACATATAGCTAGAAACAAAAACTGTGGTTACAACCATCATCCACAACGAAGAGGCAGGATTTAGCTTAATTTTTTTGTTATAAGAACTATCTATGAAAAGATACAACACTGCAATTACTAGCAGTGAATTTGCAATATTTGAGCCAATTATATTACCTATACCAAGTGATAAATTTCCGTTCAAAGCAGCACCTGTACTTGCAAATAGTTCAGGTGCTGAAGTGCCAAATCCTATAAATGTTGCGCCGATTATTGATTGAGGTATTTTTAGTTTTAAAGCAATTTGAATTGCAGACTTAACCATTACATCAGCTCCCTTTACTAAAAGGGTAAAGCCAACCATGAGGCCAAAGAAAATAATTAAAATGTCCATTAATTTTTAATTTTTAGAGTCTCTCCAGGCTATCCACTCTTTAACATCTGTTAAATCATATCCGGGGCCATTTACTGCAAGAGTTACTTCCGTTGCACCAGCTTCAATGAGCTCGTCAGCTAAATCAATTCTTTTTATGTCAATTCCAATTGATCTTTTAATTTCTTTTGGATCCCTTCCAAGCTCCGTACACCAATTATCAAGGACATTATTTTTATGAGCTACGGTTTCTATGGCTGATCTTCCTTCAGTTTTTGAAGCGAAACCATGCCAAATATCAGCATATTGAGCTGTAATTCTTAATGTAACCTTTTCACCGCCACCACCAATTAATATAGGGATTTTTCTTTTTGGTTGAGGATTGAGTTCTTTCATTCTTTTAACAATTCTTTCAAGAGACCTTTCTAGTGCATGAAGTCTTGAAATTGCAGTACCAAACTCATATCCATATTCTTCGTAATCTTGTTCAAACCAACCGGACCCAATTCCCAATATTGCTCTTCCATTAGAAATGTTATCAACAGTTCTCGCCATATCTGCAAGCAATTCTGGATTCCTATAAGAGTTACAAGTTACTAGTGGTCCAATATCAACTCTGTTTGTTACTTCTCCCCAGCTGGATAGCATTGTCCAACATTCAAAGTGTTTGCCTTCTCTTCTTTCGCCTTCATTCCACTGTGTACCATCTTCTTTGTAGAGGGGATAGAAATGATCCCAATTGTAAATAGCATCTGCTCCTATTTCCTCAGACTCTATTACAGCCTGTCTAATCTGATCATATTCCGCATGTTGAGGTTGTAGAAATACTGCTATTCTAGGTTTCATTTATTATCTCCTGTTCCTATATTATTTTTCAAGGATGCCATCATCCAAAGTATTATTTATATGTGTTACAAGTTCCATATTAGCTTCAAGCTTTTCTAATTTTTGTGCCATAATTTTTTTTGCTGACGGCAAAGGATTTTTTAATATAAATGACCTTATATCATCGCCCAAATCACGGTCAAAAATTCCGTCAAGACCAGAGAGAATTCTTGAGGCTGTCCATTCAGGCATGACTCCTAGCAATCCGGAGTAATTATCTTTAATCTCATTCCAAGAACCTCTACCATTAACTTTATTTGTAATCATTGATGCCAATATATATGGACAGTCAGCACCTCTTATTGTGCCATCCAACATTGACTGAACAATAACTTTCCCAGCATTAGGATCTCTAACTATTCCAAGAACTGCTCTATACCTACCTTCAATCTGAGGAGATCCTGCATTTAAGAATTTCTCTAAAAATTGTTCAATTTTAATTTCCGGATCAAGCGCAGAGATGTATAGGGCAGTATTGTAAAAGCTACCATCTTCAATTTTTTCGACTTCCCCCCTTTTAAATTTACTGCTGTAAAAATCTATAAAAGATTTTTCATTCTCGATTGTTCCAATTAATTTGTTAACAATCGCCCTTAGTTCTTTTACCTCCATGGAGTCAGAATCTCTAATTTCTTTTCCTAGATCATTTTTAATTGAATTAATAAGTTTTTTAAAATAATTAATAAAAGAATCATTTTTTTCAGGTGGCAACATTTTAGACATTGAGGAAATTATTCCAGAAATATACGTCCAAATATTAGGATCACTCTCTGACTTGTAAAGTGGCAAAAATTCTAAGAATTCATTAATTGAGAACTTCCCAACAGCTACAGATTTCCAAGTATCTTCTAGTAGTCTATATTTTTCTAATGAATTTAGTTTATTAAAGTTTTCTTTTATCTTTGTAAATATTTCTGCATCATAAACAACATGATAAAAAGCCCAACCACCATTATTAATGAAAGGTATTTCACCTAATGAATCTAATTCAAATGTTTTTGTATTCTGTACAACTGTATTAACCTTTCCAGTGTCCAGAAACTTAACATTGATGGGTATTTTCCAAAGTGACTCGTCTGTCGAACCATCAATTAAAAATTTTGATTGAGAAAGCTTAAACTTACTCCCAGATTTGCTTACCTCAATAATTGGAAATCCAGGTTGTTTGATCCAAGTTGGAAGCATTTTATTTAATGGAAGCTTACTTACTTCACTTAATGAATCCCATAAATCTGAAGAATGAGTATTTTTAAATTTATATTTATTTAAGTATTGCTGGACGCCTTCTTGGAATACCTCTTCTCCAACAAACATTTCAAACATTCTTAATACAGTTGATCCTTTTTCATATGTCAAAACATCAAACATTTCTTCTGCTTGATCCGGAGTCTCTACATCGAATTCAACAGGTCTAGAGTTCTTTAATGAGTCAACTCCAAATCCAGCACTTCTAGAAAGATTCATTTCACTCCACTGCTCAAATTCAGGATAGGTTCCATTAGCTGCAATTGACTCCATCAAACTTGCAAAAGCTTCATTGAGCCATATACCATCCCACCACTTCATCGTAACCAAATCTCCAAACCACATATGTGCAAGCTCATGTGCGATGACACTTACAGATCTAGAAAGCTCCTGTCGGGTAGCTTTAGACTCATCAATAAGAAGTAAACCTTCACGAAAAGTAACAGCTCCAACGTTTTCCATAGCTCCCATAGCAAAGTCGGGGATAGCTATGAGATCAAGTTTTGAGCCAGGATACGGAATTTGATAATAGTTTTCAAAGAACTCCAAGATTTTCATACTAGCTATTCCTGCAAAATTAGTTTGATGGGAGAATCCAGGTCTGTGAATAATTCTTATTTGAGTATCACCAACCCTACCTATTTCAGTAACCTCAAGCTCTCCTATGATGAAAGCTACAAGATAAGTAGACATTTTCATTGAATCTACAAATATCGTCTCAACTCTACCGTCTTCTAAAATGTTTTCTTCAAGGACCTTTTCATTAGAGACTCTTAAGTACTTTCTATGTGAGATTAATGTTATGGAGAAAACAGCTTTGTGTTCAGGCTCATCCCAACAAGGAAAAGCGCTTCTTGCTGAAGTTGGTTCAAACTGAGTTGTAGCTATCCATTTTTCATTATCATTTAAATCTAAAAACTTACTTTTATAAAAACCCTTTAAATCATTAGTTATTGTTGAGTTGAATTGAAGTTTTAATGAGTAATTTCCTATAGGGATATTTTCGTCTGCACTAAAAAATATTCTTTCTAAATCTTTCATATATTCAAAACGGAGATCAACTTTGAAATCAGCTTCATTAAGTAGTGATGCACTAATTATTTCAATATCAATAGCATTAACTTCAAATGAGGTAGTCTCCTTAATTATTTCAAGTTCTACAGTTTGAGAACCATTATATTTAAAATTATCTAAGTCGATATCAAGTTTGACTTCGTATCGTATTGGTTTCGCAACCTTTGGTAGTATGCTTCTACTCATTTTCTCTCCAGTCAATGTGTATATATTCTTCAGAATTTAATAAAACTACAGTATGACTTCCAAAATAATCTCTTTGAGCCTGAATCAAGTTTGAAGGGTTACTATTACAGCTTAAGTTT
>Ga0209709_10001408_pt1 | contig 22267 bp, 26 predicted proteins | sample ArcticOcean_MG_C_2_FD_187435 | JGI IMG/M metagenome (GOLD analysis project Ga0209709, IMG submission 187435) | Marine microbial communities from western Arctic Ocean - ArcticOcean_MG_CB4_136 (SPAdes) (version 2) | ecosystem: Environmental > Aquatic > Marine > Oceanic | place: Arctic Ocean...
AAAAATGATTAAAATTGAAAAAAACAATGGACTAAATAACATTAAAACTTTTTATAATTTTGCTAATAGAGTGAAGAAATCAAAAAAAGAATTAATTAAGATGCTTAAGTCACTTAAAAAAAAAAATAAAAAGATTATCAGTTACGGGGCAACATATAAATCAACAACAGTTTTTAATTATTGCAATATTGATAATAAATACTTTGACTACGTTACTGACACAACTTTGAATAAACAAGGCAAGTATACGCCAGGAAAACATTTACCTATCATGTCGCCGGAGGAAGGCTTTAATAGTTCAGTAGATTACGCTTTTTTAGGAGCATGGAATTTTAAAAAAGAAATTCTAAATAAAGAAGTAAATTATATTAAAAGAGGAGGAAGGTTTATTACACACGTTCCAACAGTGAAAATTTTAAAAAAATAATAATGAACCTAAAATTAAGTAGCTGGTTTAAAGCACAACAAAAAATCAATAAAATTAATATTAGTTTTGTAGATTTTCCAAATGTTAAAAATTGGACAGCTAATAACAACGAAATATTTCATAATAGTAAGAAGTTTTTTAAGATAATAGGTGTCAAAGTTAAAACAAATTTTTATAAAAAAAACTGGGACCAGCCAATTATACTGCAAAACGAAATAGGTATACTTGGCATATTAAAAAACCTTAAAAATAATAAATACTTATTACAAGCAAAAGTAGAGCCAGGTAATATAAATAAACTTCAATTTTCACCCACAGTTCAAGCTACAAAAAGTAATTATAATCAAGTACATGGAGGAAAAAAGGTACCATACCTTGATTATTTTTTGAATATTAAGAAAAAATTCAATCATAATCAATCTGAACAAGGCTTTAGGTATTTTAATAAACTAAATTCAAATATTTTAGTTGGTATAAAAAAAAATATTAAATTAAAGCAAGGTTTTATTTGGGTTTCTTTAGCACAACTTTGTGAAATGGTGAGAAAAAAAAACTTACTTAATATGGATACTTTATCTGTTGTCTCATCAAATATTTCTTTAAATAAAATAGATAATTCGATTAATAAACTCAAAGCTATTAATCAATGGATAAAAAAAAAGGACAAATCTTTTTTTTTGAAGAGTTCAATAATTCCGTTGTCAGAACTTAAAGATTGGCAATATGACAAGAAAAGCATAACACATAAAAACAAAAAACATTTTTCAATAATAGGAATTAAAATAAAAACAAATAAAAGAGAAATAAATGAATGGTCTCAACCGATCTTAAAAGGTAAAAATTTAGCAATCGCTGGGTTTATTATTAAAAAAATTAATAAAACAAATCATTATTTGTGTAGATACATATTAAAACCAGGCCTAAAAAAGAGTGCATTAACTTGTACGACAAATTCATCTGATCTTAAAAAATATAAACAAGATAATAATCTTTCTACATTCCAAAAAAATATTATTGGTAACTATTTTCTAAATAAAGATTTAAAAAAATATAAGATATATGACAATATAATGTCTGATGAAGGGGGCAGGTTTTTTCATTGCCAAATAAGATACCTAGGCTTAACTTTAAAGGAAAATTCTAAGATTAATTTACCATCTAATTACATTTGGATTTCACATAATCAAATGGTTAACTTGATAAAAAATAAAAAGATTGATATTGAGGCACGCTTATTATTTGGAAGTTTAAATATTGATAAATTAAAATAACTTGAGCTTATAAATTGAAAATATTATTATTAGGATACTCTAATTTAGCAAAAAAAAGATTGTTAGATTTTTTTACAAATAAAAAAATTAATATTTCAATTGCATCAATATCCCATAAAAAAAAAATTAAAAATATTTCAAAGCAATATAGCTCTTATGATCTTGCATTAAAAAACTCAGATGCAGATTTAGTATATATATCTCTGCCAAATTCCTTGCATTATAAATGGGCTTTCAAAGCTCTTAAATTAGGCTATCACGTTATAGTGGATAAGCCGCTGTGCGATACAAGTTATGAATTGAATAAATTAATTAATTTGTCATACAAAAATAAAAAATTATTATGTGAAGCAACATTCTTTAATTATCATAGTCAATTTATTAAGTTGATTAAACTTATTGGAAATTTAAATGATATAAAAAAAATTAAATGTAATTTTACTATCCCTATGCCTGCTAAAAATAGTATTTTGCAATCTAAACCTCTTAAAGGTGGTGTTCTAATGGATATGGGCCCCTACGCATCATCTATAGCTAGGATTTTTTTTAACGAAAAAATCTTCTCAAAAAAAGTTTTTATAAAAAAAAATAAAAATGAATTAATTACATCTTTAAAATTTTCAATCAATTATAAGTCAAAAATATATTTAGGAAATTTTAAATTTGGTGGCAACTATAAAAATGAAATATATGTTTATAGTAAGAAGAATATTTTAAAATTAAATAGAGTTTTTTCTCCTCCATCAAAACAAAATTTAGAATTAATTGTTAAATCTAATAAATCAATAATAAATTATAAGATTAAAAAAGATGACTGTTTTGCTAATTTTTTCAATGAAATTATTATAAAGATTAAAAAAAAGGATTATTATTTTTTTATTAATCAAATAAAATTTGATAACCATTTTAGAAATAAAGTTATAAAAGAAAAATAAACCTTAGAAGAGAATGTACTATTGCAAGATTGCTCCAAAGGATTTAGAAATAAAAAATAATGAGTGGATTGGTTGCGGGGGACGGATTTGAACCGCCGACCTTCAGGTTATGAGCCTGACGAGCTACCAGACTGCTCCACCCCGCGGTATATCTAAATTCTGTTCTTAAGCTTGTTTAGCTTTTTAACTCTTTTAATATTCTCTTGAAGAATTCTCTTTTTCTTTTCAGATGGTTTTTCATATACACTCTTGAGTTTAACCACTTTGAAAAATCCATCACGTTGTAGTTTTCTTTTAAGAACCCTAAGCGCTTGTTCAATATTATTATCTTTAACTTCTATTTTCATAAATACTTTCAAAAAAGTGATTAAATATCACTATAAAATTTTGATGTCTATTAAATTTATTCATTATTTGAAACTTCTCTCGTTTGTTTTGCTTTTTCTTTTTTTGTTTTCTCTCTTTTTATTCTCCTCTCAGCTTTTTCAATAGCATCAACTAAATCTTTTTGGGAAAATATTCCTAAAGCTACAGGGTCTTTTGGACTTAAATTATTATAATTCCAATAACTTTTATTTTTAATTGATGTTACAGAACCTTTAGTTACACCAACTAATTTTGCTATTTGTGAATCTTTTAGTAATGAATGATGTTTAATTAACCACAAAGCTGAGTCGGGCTTATCTTGTCTTTTGGATAAAGGTATATATTTTTTTATTTTCTTATCTTCACTTGATATTTCAATATCAGTATTTTTAATTTGCAGATTTCTATTCTCATCATTTGATGATTGTTCAATTTCTTCCCTTGTAAGTTGACCAGATATGATTGGATTATATGCCATTATTCCTTTTGCAACTTCTCCATCAGCTATTCCCTGAACTTCTACCTCATGTAAATTACAGAATTTGGCGATTTGTTTAAATGTGAGTGTTGTATTCTCTACTAGCCATACAGCAGTCGCCATTGGCATTAATGGTATGTTAGACATTTAATCCTTTTTTTCTGATCTGAAATTTTGAAATTTTTTATTGAATTTACTTACTTGACCCTTATCCATCAATTTTTGTTTTCCACCAGTCCAAGCAGCATGAGATTTTGGATCGATTTCTAACTTTAAAACCTCACCTTCTTTACCCCAAGTTGATTTTGTCTCAAATTGAGTTCCGTCAGTCATTTCGACTTTGATTGTATGATAGTTTGGATGTATGTCTTTTTTCATATCGAGACTTATAGCAAAAGAATCTTATAAAACAATTAAAAGTTCTTTAATTTTTCGAGCATTTTATCATTAATTGCCATACTAGCCGCCCTTATTTGTATATTTTTATTTTTAGAAAGGTCTATTTCATTAATTATGCCACCAGCCTCTTTTATCATTATTATACCAGCCGCTATATCCCATAAATTAAGGTCGTTTTGGAAATAACCATCATATCTGCCAGCTGCAACATAAGCTACATCAAGTGCTGCACTTCCAGAATTTCTTAAAGGTAGATCAATTTCTTTTTTTAACAATCCACCAGTTGCAAACAAACAGCTATTTAATTCTCTTTTTTTTGAAACTCTTATTCTTTGATTGTTAAAAAAAGCACCATTGTCTTTTTCTGCGTAAAACATTTCATCTTTTATTGGGTCGTAGATTAAACCTGAAACTATTTCATCTCCAGATCTTAAGGCAATTGATATTGCAAAATGAGGAACTCCATGTAAAAAATTTGTAGTACCATCTATAGGATCTATAATCCAAGTATTATTTTTATCTTTATTTGTTTCAGACCCATCCTCCTCACTGATAATAGAATAGTATGGTCTTGCTTTTTTTAACTCTTCAATAATTATTTTTTCTGCTTTTAAATCAGCATTTGAAACAAAATCAGTTGGCCCTTTAATTGACACCTGTAATTTTTCTATTTCTCCAAAATCTCTAATTAATGCTCTTGATGCTTTTTCAGCAGCTTTTATCATTATGTTAAGATTAGCTGATATTGATTTCATAAGATTTATATCTTCTTAATGTATTCTATAGTTCTAGTGTCAACTATGATTTTATCTCCACTATCAATAAATGGAGGTACTTGAATATTTATTCCATTATCTAGAGTTGCTGGTTTATAAGAAGAGGAAACTGTTTGACCCTTAAGAGCCACATCAGTTTTATCAATTGTACATGTAACTTGGTTAGGCAGCTCTACAGTTAGTGGTGCTTCATTATAAAAGCTTATACTTACACCTAAATTTTCTGTAAGTAATTTTCCTTTTTCACCAATAACCTCTTTCTTTATATTAATTTGTTCATATGATTTAGGATCCATAAAATGATAATCTGTTTCATCTTCATAAAGATAGTTAAATTTTGTTTCATCTAACGATGCTTTTTCCACAGATTCACTTGATCTGAATCTTTCATTTAATTTTGTATTTTTGTTTACACTTTTCATTTCAACTTGTGCAAAAGCACCACCCTTACCAGGTTTAACGTGCTGTGTTTTTAAGACTTGCCAAAGATCATTTTTGTATTCAATTAACATGCCAACTCTAATTTCACTTGCATATAATTTCATTTTAATTTTTTAATAGCTTCCAATGGTTTGTATTTTTTATTATTCCAAATGTAGCCTGAAATAGCTAAAAAGTTAGCTTTATTCAATAAAAGTTTTTTATAATTATTAAGTTTTATGCCTCCAATTGCTACTATTGGTAGGGATGTTATTTTTTTAGCAGATCTTAATATTGTCAAACTAGCTTTATATTTAACCACCTTAGTTTTAGATGAATAAAATGCTCCAAAAGCCAAATAATCAGCACCACCCACAATGGCACTCTTTGCTAATTTAATTGAATTATGACAGGTAATACCGATAATTTTATTCCCCATTATCTTTCTTGCTCTAGCGATATTCATATCTTTTTGGCCCAGATGACAACCATCAGCATTAAGTTTTTTAGCTAGTCTTGGATCATCATTCACTAGAAATTTAACTTTATATTTTTTACAAATTTTTTTTATTTTTTTTCCAATTAATATTTTATTTTTGTTTGTTTCTTTTTTTAATCTTAATTGAAAAAAACTTACATTTTGAGTGTTTAATATTGAATCTAAGTTTGTAAAAAAATTATTATTTTCAATTTTATTAGGAGAAATTAAATAAACAAATTTCTTATTCGTCTTATTTTTTTTCAAGTTCTGCAGTCCATTTTCCTTGAGCCGCAAGCGCACACATATTGGCTCTGTGGTTGAAAACTTCTTGAGTACCTTGAATATTCATAATATTTTTTCCCCAAAATTTAAGTGCACTTTTTTGTAAAGCTCTTCCAAATGAAAAGGTCATAATAAAATTTGTATCATTGTATTTATTAATTAAGTTCAAATTTTCAGTTGCTTGTATTTCTGTTTGACCACCTGATAAAAATGCTACCCCAGGTACATCTGTTGGTACATTTTCTTTAAGACATTTTAAGGTAATTTTAGCAGTTTCTTCACTTGATATTTTTTTATCAGATTTATTTCCTGGTAGAATCATGTTGGGTTTTAAAATTATTCCAGTTAAATCAATATTATTAAGCATTAATTGCTCAAAACATCTTTTAATAACTTCTGAGGTTTTATTAAAACAATCTTCTGCTGAATGGTCTCCATCCATTAAAACCTCTGGCTCTACTATTGGAACCATTCCACATTCTTGAACTAGTGCAGAGTACCTTGCAAGAGCATGTGCATTTGAGAGAATTGATAATTTGCTCGGATATTTATTTGAAATATTATAAACTCCTCTCCACTTCGTAAATCTAGCCCCAAGTTTGTAGTATTCTTTTAGTCTTTCTCTTAAACCATCTAGACCTTCTGTAATTTTTTCCTCAGGTGAACCCGCTAAAACCTTTGCACCAGTGTCTACTTTTATTCCAGGAACTGCACCAGAAGAAGAGATTAGCTCAGGTATAGTTTTATTTGAATTTGAAGTTTGCTTGATTGTTTCATCATATAAAATTACCCCACCAATAGAACCCTTCATGCCATCAGAAGAGAAAAGAGCCTCTCTAAATAAAAGTCGATTTTCTGGAGTTGATGGAACATTTATATCCTTAAGTCTTTTAGTCATAGTTCCTGTGCTTTCATCTGCTGCAAGGATACCTTTGCCATTCGACAAAATTTTTAAAGCTATTTTATTTAATTCAGACATATTAATTTAAAGCTTTTATACCAGGAAGTTCTTTTCCTTCAAGGTATTCTAAAAAAGCGCCACCAGCAGTTGAAACGAAATTAAACGAATTTATTTTTTTAAACTTATTAATCACAGCAACAGTTTCCCCACCACCTGCGACAGCATAAATTTTATCTTTAGATTTTTTATTTGCAATAATTTCCAAAATTTTCTTTGTTCCATTAGCAAAGTTTGGATTTTCAAAATACCCAGCTGGACCATTCCATAATACAGTATTTGAACTATTAACTATTTTTTTAATTGATCCGATGGTCTTTGGCCCAATATCCAGTATCATTTCGTCATCATTAACTTCATTAATTTCTTTTATTGTTCCACTTCCTTCGAGTTCTTTTGAAACCACAACATCTAGAGGGTAGTATATTTGACAATCATGGGTTTTTGACTTTTTTAATATTTCTCCAACTAGAACTTTATAACCATCATCACACACTGATTTACCTATGTTTATTCCTGTATTTTTAAGCATTGCATTTCCCATACCACCTACAATAATTATGTTATCAAAATTTTTAATTAGATTTGAGATGATTTTAATCTTTGTGGAAATTTTTGAACCTCCAATAATACAGGTAACTGGCCTTGTAATATTAGATGTTATTTTGTTTAAAGCATTTATTTCCTCAATAAATTGTAAACCACAATAAGAAGGGATATATTTAGTAATTCCTTGAATTGAAGAATGTGCTCTATGAGAACAAGAAAAAGCATCATTAATATATACATCACCTAAGTCTGATATTTTTTTTGAGAAAGAATCACTGTTTCTTTCTTCTTCTTCATAAAAACGTATATTTTCTAACATCATAATTGAACCATTGGTAATTTGATTAATTTCAACCAAGGTTCTTTCATTAATTTCATTTTTGTTAAATAAAACTTCCATATTCAAAAGATTAGATAGTTTTTTTGAGATAGGCTCTAACGACATTCTGTTTACAATTTTTCCTTTGGGACGACCGATATGAGATAAAATTATTATTTTTGCTTCTTTTTTTAATAATAATTTTAATGTAGGTAAAATTTTTACTATTCGTGATATTTCTGTTATTGATCCATTTTTCATTGGAACATTTAAGTCGACTCTTAATATTACTTTTTTTCCTTTTAAAACAAGATTCTGGTCTAAAATGCTATTCATTAAAATTTAAATCTTATGAAGATATTCAGCGATATCACACATCCTATTTGAAAAACCCCATTCATTATCATACCAAGCTGAAATTTTTCCCATATTTTTGCCAACAACACTTGTTAAAGAAGAGTCCACAATTGCTGAAGCTGAATTATGGTTAAAATCAATTGACACTAGTTTCTCTTTTGTAATTTCTAAAACTCTTTTGGATTGTTTTTTAGAAGCTACGATAAATGCTTCGTTAATTTTTTCTTTTGTTACTTCTTTCTTTGTACAAAAAACAAGTTCTATTAATGAAACATTAGGAGTTGGAACTCTCATGGCTACACCTTCAAGCTTTCCTTTTAAAGAAGGAATGATTTCACCTATAGCCTTTGAGGCACCTGTAGATGTTGGCACTATAGACTGACTGGCAGATCTTGCTCTTCTTGGATCTTTATGGGAATTATCTAAAATCCTTTGGTCACTAGTAAAAGCATGAATGGTAGTCATAAAAGCTTTTTCAATTTCAAAACTTTCATTTAATACATTGGCAACTGGTGCTAAACAATTAGTTGTACATGAAGCAGCTGAAACTATTCGATCATCCTTAGAAAGTGTATTTTCATTTACACCATATACAATTGTTTTGTCCGCATTTTTACATGGTGCAGAAACAATAACTTTTTTTGCTCCATTTTTAATATGAGCTAATAATTTTTCTTTAGAATTAAATTTTCCAGTACACTCAAAAACATAATCAACATTAAATTTTTTCCAATTTATATCTTCAATCTTTGATTCTTGTGAAAATGTAATTTTATTTTTATTAATAATCAGATGACTTTCGTCAAAATCTAAATCTGCATTAAATTTTCCATGAATAGAGTCATGCTTTATTAGAGTGCAGCTTGCTTCAGAATTAGATCGATTATTAATATGTTTAATTTCTATATTTTTATTTTGGCTTTCGATAATTGCTCTAATTACCATTCTACCAATTCTACCCATTCCATTAATTCCTACTTTTACAGTCATACTTAACTCTTTATTAGATTCTTAGTTTTTTTGGAAATATTTTCAGCTGTTAATCCAAAATGTTTATAAATTTCCTTATATGGCGCACTTTTTCCGAATTCATCAATCCCAAAAGTTAAACCTTCTGTTCCAACATATTTCTTCCAGCAATCTGTTGATGCTGCTTCAATTGATATCTTAAATTTTGTTTCACCAAGAATTTTTTGTTTATATGATTTTGATTGTGAATCAAAAAGGTCTTGGCAAGGTACGGATATAACTTTAGCATATATCTTATCTTTGGCCAATTTATGGCTAGCTTCAATTGCTAAATTAACTTCAGAACCACTAGCAAGTATAGTTAAATTAATTTTTCTATTAGTTCTTGATACTTCATATGCTCCAAAAGAGCATTTATTTATATTAGAATATTTTTTTCTGATAGTATCAAGGTTTTGTCTAGTTAATGATAATACACTGGGTGTTCTTGAATTTTTTAATGCTAGTTCCCAGCATTCAATGGTTTCCATTCTATCTGCGGGTCTAAAAACATTTAAATTTGGAATAGATCTTAATCCAGATAACTGCTCTATTGGTTGGTGAGTTGGACCATCCTCACCTAATCCAATTGAGTCGTGCGTCATCACATAAATAACTCTTTGTTTCATTAATGCTGATAAACGAATTGAAGGCTTACAGTAATCTGAGAATATTAAGAAAGTTCCACCATAGGGGATAAATTTACTATGCAGTGCAAGACCATTCATTATTCCACACATTGCATGCTCTCTAACACCGTAATGAATGTAATCTCCATTAAAGTCACCAGGTTTGATTATGTTATGATGCTTTGTTTTGGTATTATTTGATCCAGCTAAATCAGCCGAACCACCTAATAAAGTATTATTTTCTTTGGTGAGTGCATTTAATGTTAATTCAGAGGATTTTCGTGTAGCTAAATTTTTATTTTCTTTAATAGAGTTTTGTTTTTCAGATTTTATAGCTTTAGAAAAATTATTTCTCAACACTTTGTCTATGCTTTGTTTCTTTCTTTTATAAAGTCTATTCCAGTTAGCTTCAAGTTTAGCACCTTTGTTACCGATTTTTTTCCATTCGTTTAAAATATTTTTTGGAATTTCAAAGGATTTGTAGTTCCAATTTAAAACTTTTCTAACAAGTTTAATTTCATCTGAGCCAAGAGGACTTCCGTGTGAAGAAGCTTTACCTGACTTGTTGGGAGAGCCATAACCAATTTTAGTTTTACATGAAATAACTGTTGGTCTCTTAGCATTTTGAACTTTTTTTAAAGCTCTAAAAATTTCTTTTTCATCATGACCATTAATTAGTACATAATCCCATCCATAACTTTCAAACCTTTTTTTGAAATTATCTGAAACTGCCAAATTAGTTGGCCCATCTATAGATATTGAGTTGTTGTCAAAAAGCATAACCAAGTTTTTTAACTTTAAATGACCAGCTAAACTCATTGCTTCGTGACTAATGCCTTCCATTAGACATCCGTCACCAGCTAAAACATATGTTTTATGATTAATTATTTCTTTACCCATTTTTTTTTTAAGAATTTCTTGTGCAATTGCAAATCCAACAGAATTAGCTATTCCCTGTCCAAGTGGACCTGTTGTTGTTTCGATACCTGTTCCAGGATGATATTCTGGATGTCCTGCACAAATAGAATCTAATTGTCTAAAATTTTTAATATTTTTTAAGGAGATGCTTTTGTATCCAGTTAAATGTAGTAGCGAATAGAGAAGCATAGATCCATGACCAGCAGACAAGACAAATCTATCTCGATTGAGCCAATTTGGGTTTTTTGGATTAAATTTAAGAAAGTTTTTAAATAAAACTGTTGCTACATCTGCCATCCCCATTGGCATACCTGGGTGTCCCGAATTTGCTTTTTGCACAGCATCGATGGACAAAAACCTTATTGCGTTTGATAAATCTTTATGTAGTTTGTTCAAAAATATCCTATCTAGACTTAGAAGACTCAATTTAATAATATAAATGTATATATATATGAAAACAAACGATGAAAAAGAAAAAAAACTTAGTTTTGCTCTTAATAGATTGAAAAGTTTAAATTTACAAAATCCAATGTTAAAGATTAATTTAGAAAACTTAAGTACTCAAAAAAATCAATTAGAAATTGAAAAAAAACAAATAGAAGAAAAGTATCAAAATTTAACAAGAGAACATAAAGTTCTTAATCAAAAATTGGAGGATATTAATCAACAAAAAGTAGATGAACAAAAAAAAGAGACAGAATTTTCAGAAAAAATAGATGAATTAAATCAAGAAACAGATACTTTATTACAGGAAATAGATAAATGGCAAATGTAAGTATCAAATTTAATGGTAAAGACTTTCTCCTATCATGTGATGATGGACAAGAAGAGCATTTAGAAGAGCTGTTAACCCATATTAATCAAAAATTCAGTGATTTAAAAAATGACCTAGGAAATATAGGTGAGAATAAACTTTTACTAATCACGTCAGTTCAAATATTGGATGAATATTTTGAAACTAAAAAAAAAGTAGAATTGAAGAAAACTGAATTAAAAAATTTATCAGATAAATTTAGAGAGTTAAAATCTTTAGTTTATGACTATAGAGACAAAAAAGAAGAAGAGTTAAAACGCTTATCTCAAGATCATGAAAATTTTAAAAAAGAAATAGAAAAAAATAAAGAGGATTATGAAAAAATAATCGAAGAAACTACAAATGAAATTGAAAATTTTGTTGAAAAAGCAAATTTAGAAAGTCAAGTTCAGTAGATTAGTGTTAAAATCTAAATTAAGAAAAAAAATCCTAAAGATTAGAGAAAAAAAAAATAAAAAAAATATTCAAATTGATTTTAATAAGATAATAAAAATTCTTAAAAAAGAAAAAATGACTAAAAAAATTATAGGTGGATATTATCCTGTAAATTTTGAGGTTGATGATCTTGGATTATTAAAAAAATTTGAAAAAAACAAATTTCTTATTTCTTTACCAGTGATTAAAAAAAAATTTCAGATGAGTTTTTACAAATGGTCATTTTCTGACCCATTAAAAATAAACAAATATGGAATACCTGAACCAGAAAATAAAAATATAGTTTACCCAGATATTATTTTGGTTCCTTTAGTTGCATTTGATAAAGATTTAAACAGACTTGGATATGGTGGTGGATATTATGATCGATTAATTACAAAATTTTCAAAAAAGAAAAAAATTATGAAAATAGGCCTAGCTCTTTCATTTCAAAAAATAAATAAAGTGCCTATTAACTTACATGATCAAAAATTAGATTATATCGTAACAAATAAATACATCGTAAAATGAAAATACTTTTTTTAGGGGACGTAGTGGGTATTTCAGGACGCTCGATGGTTTTGAATAATCTACTTCCAAAAATAAAAGATGAAAAAATTGATTTTGTAGTTGTTAATGGTGAAAATGCAGCCGACGCTGGTGTTGGAATTACAGAAGAAATATGTAAAGATTTTTTTAATTGTGGAGTGGATGTGGTTACAACTGGAAATCATGTTTGGGATCAAAAAGAAACAATGTCTTATATTGAAAAAGAAAATAGACTTCTAAGACCTAAAAATTTGTTTGAACCATCCCCAGGTAAAGGATTTGGAATATTTACAGCAAAAAATAAGGTGAAAGTTGGTGTACTTAACTTGATGGGAAATGTTTTTATGAAAAAATGTGAAGATGTATTTGAAGCTGCTGAAAAATTTATGAAAAAATACAAGTTAAAAGAAGATTATGACCTCCTATTAGTTGATTTTCATGGAGAAATAACAAGCGAAAAGACAGCAATGGGACATTTTTTTGATGGTAAGGCTACACTAGTTGTTGGTACTCACACACATATACCCACAAATGATTCAAGAATATTAAGTGGAGGTACCGCTTATCAGACGGATGCGGGAATGTGTGGTGACTATAATTCTGTCATTGGAATGAATAAAGATAATTCAATCAACAGATTTTTAAAAAAAAAATCTAGCAAACATTTTCCAGCAATTGGAGATGCCAGTTTGTGTGGCGTGATTATAGAATGTGATGTAGAAACAGGATTAGCAAAAAATATAAAAAATTTTATATATGGAGGAGAATTAAAAAATTCTCATTAACTATTATGTCGGGTCACTCAAAGTGGGCAAGTATAAAGCATTCCAAAGGTAAGGCTGACAAACAAAGGTCTAAAGTATTTTCTAAATTATCAAAAGAAATTAGTGTGGCAGCAAAATTAGGTGATACGGATCCTGACATGAATCCAAGACTTAGATCTGCAATTCAAGCTGCAAAATCAGCGAACATGCCCAAAGATAACATTGAAAGAGCTATTGCTAAATCATCTACTAATACTGAAACTAATTATGAGAATTTAAGATACGAAGGATTTGGTCCAGATAAGATAGCTGTGATTGTAGAAGCATTAACAGATAATAAAAATAGAACCGCCTCAAATGTTAGAACTATATTTGTAAAAAGTGGTGGAAACCTAGGGACACAAGGTTCTGCATCACATAATTTTAATCAACTGGGTATTATTAAGATTGATAAAAAAGAAATATCTGATGAACAAATTTTTGAATTAGCGATTGAATCGGGAGCTGACGAGTGTATTTCACATGATGAATATCATGAGGTCCAATGTGTAATGAATAAAATTTATAATGTAAAAAAAAATTTAGAAAAAAGAATTGTAAATTTTATTTCAACTGAAATTGAGTGGATACCCTTAAATAGTGTTAATGTTGCAAAAGATAGGGTGGAAGCTGCAATTGAATTTTTAGAAACTCTTGAAGACGATGATGATGTTCAAAATGTTTATTCAAATATAAATTTTGGAAATAAATAATGCTTATAATTGGAATTGATCCAGGCATAACAGGTTCTATTTGTTTTTTTGAAGATGGAAAAATAATGGATGTAGTAGAAATGCCAAATATGGTAGAAGGTAAAAAAAATAAGAAGCAGGTTAATGGAGCACAAATTTACTACGAAATTTCCTTGAGAATTAACAATATGAAAAAAGAGGAAATTAAAGTTGTAATAGAGCAAGTTTCAGCCATGCCTGGTCAAGGAGTAACTAGCATGTTTAATTTTGGCCAATCATTTGGAATTTTAAAAGGTATATGTTCTGCAATGCAGTTACCCATGTACTTTGTAAGACCCATAAAATGGAAAAAATATTTTAATCTTATAAATTCTGAAAAAGATGCCAGTAGAACTAAAGCGATAGAGATATTTCCATATTTTTCATCACAATTATTAAGAAAAAAAGACTCAAATAAAGCTGATGCAATCTTGATTGCTAGTTTTTATTATGAAACCTATAAATTAGAAGAGTAAATTAAGTCCAATAAGGCCAAATTCATGACACATTTAAGTGTGAAATCTTAATAATGGAAGCTGATATCACATCTCAAGCAGTAGGGCTGGCGTCAAACACAGATTTCTCATTATGGAATCTATTCATTCGAGCCGATTTTGTTGTAAAATCTGTAATACTTATGTTAATTGGCTGCTCTATTTATTCATGGTCAATTATCATTGAAAAATTTAAATTATTTAAAAAAATTAATTTAGAATCCGAAGCGTTCGAGGAAAAGTTTTGGAAATCAAAATCAGCAGAAACTTTCTATAATAGTTTACCTGCAAATTTAGAAAACCCTATGGCTCTATTATTTAAAGATTCAATGCAAACTTTATTAAAGGCAAAAAATAAATCTAATCTTAATGAGAGAATGAGCAACATGCTTGAAGTCAATATTGAAAAACAAATAGTAACACTTGAAAAAGGTTTTACTTTTTTGGCAACAGTTGGATCTACCGCTCCATTTATAGGTTTATTTGGAACAGTCTGGGGAATAATGAATTCATTTCAGTCAATTGCAATTTCAAGAAATACAAGTTTAGCAATTGTAGCACCTGGGATAGCAGAAGCTTTATTTGCAACTGCATTAGGCCTATTAGCTGCAATTCCAGCAGTTGTTGCCTACAATAAATATAACAATGATTCTAAAAAATATTCACAAAAATTAGAAAACTTTTCTAAAAGATTTTTATCAATAATATAAAATGGCTTTTAAACTCAAACGTTCATCAAAGGAACCTATGAGTGAAATTAATGTTACACCTTTTGTAGATGTAATGTTGGTGCTATTAATTATTTTTATGGTCACAGCACCCTTGTTAACGGTTGGAATACAAGTTGATTTACCAGAAAGTTCTGCAGATTCATTGCCTGAAGAACTGGAACCATTAACTTTATCTATTAATTCTAAAGGTGAAATATTTATTCAAGAATCTAAAGTTGAGTATGATAAAATTATTGCAAAAATTTTAGCAGTATCAAAAAATAGAACAGATACTAGAATTTATGTCCGGGGCGATAAATCAATAAACTATGGTCGAGTTTTAGAAATAATGGGGATGTTATCTGGTTCTGGTTTTACCAAAGTAGCATTAATTTCTGAGCCATATAAGGAGAGGTGATATAAGTGACTAGAAATATCACTATTTCTTTTGGACTTCATATCTTACTTGTTATAATTACAGCTATGAGCTTACCATTTCTTGCTAAAAAGCCTATTGACCTACCACCTATTGTATCAGTAGAGCTTATTCAAATTTCAGATAAAACGAATATTCCTTTTGCTCCTAAAGCAAAAAAAATAATTGAAAAGGTTAAGGAGGAAAAAAAAAAATTAGTTTCTGAGCAAGCACCACCTAAAATGGTTAAGAAGGAAAAACCTGATGCCGTACCTCTTCCTGATGAAAAAATAGAGAAAATAAAAGAAATCAAAGATAAGAAGCAAAATCCTAAAAAAATAGAAACTGAAGTTAAACAAGTTTCAGAATTTGAAAAAAAAGATTTATTTGATCCCAGTAGTATTTCGGCATTGATTGATAAATCCAAAGTTGAAAGCGCTGAAACTGACAAAAAATTAGACAAAATGACTCAAGATCAGGATAAAAGTGTGGATTTTGGAGGGTTATCATTAAGTGAAGAAGATGCTTTAAAAGCACAAATTTTTGGATGTTGGAGTATTCCTCTTGGGTTACCATACAATGAAAATTTGTTAGTTAGAATTAAGTTACAATTAAAACCAGATGGCTCTATTATAAGATCAGAAATTCTAGACCACGCTAGAATGAATAAACCAGGACAAGGATTTTATAAAGTTTTGGCTGAAAGTGCACTAAGAGCAGTAAAACTTTGTCAGCCTCTTAGAGTTCCTAGCTCAGGTTATGAGAAGTGGAAAGAACTACAATTAAATTTTGATGCAAGAGAAATGTTAGAAGGATAAAATGCTATTTAGATATTTATTTATATTATTAATCTTATTACCAGTAAAAACTTTTGCTTTAATAGAGGTTGATATTACGAGAGGAAACCTCAATCCTCTACCAATTGCAGTTTCTCCTTTATCAATAGATGAAGAATCAAAAAATAATTTCGAAAAAATTTTGAAAAAAACAAACTTAGGATCAGAAATATCTATTGTGGTCGAAAATAATTTAAAACAAACTGGTTTATTTAATCCTCTTAACAAAGATGCATTTCTTCAAAAACCTGATATCGCAAACTTAAAACCAAGGTTTGAAGATTGGAATTTAATAAAAGCACAAGCTTTGGTCACAGGCAAAGTTACCTTTATAGATGAAAAACTAAGAGTAGAATTTAGATTATGGGATGTTCTAGCTGGAAAAGAAATGATGGCACTGGCTTTTACAACAGTACCAAGTAACTGGAGAAGAGTAGGCCATATAATAACTGATAAAGTTTATGAACGACTAACAGGAGAAAAAGGTTATTTTGATACAAGAATAATTTATGTTTCAGAAGAAGGGCCTAAAACGAATAGAGTAAAAAAATTAGCAATAATGGACCAGGATGGTTTTAATAATAAATTTTTAACTCTTGGTAATGAATTAGTTTTAACACCAAGGTTTAGCCCAACCAATCAAATGGTTACATACCTTTCTTACTTTAGAAATTTACCCAGAGTGTATTTGTTGGATATTGAAACTGGAATGCAAGAAGTAGTTGGAGATTTTCCAGGCATGACATTTGCACCAAGATTTTCTCCTGATGGAAAAAAAATTATAATGAGTTTTGCTAAAGATGGAAATTCAGACATATATACAATGGATCTTGAAAATAGAATTGTTGAAAGAATAACCAATCATCCATCAATTGATACATCTCCATCTTACTCTCCAGATGGAAAGTACATCACCTTCAACTCTGATAGAAGTAAATATCAACAAATTTATGTAATGAAAAGTAATGGAAAGGATGTAAAAAGAATTTCATTTGGAAACGGTTTATATGGAACGCCTGTATGGTCACCAAGAGGTGATTTAATTGCTTTCACAAAGTTGCATAAAGGAAAATTCTATATAGGTGTAATGAGACCAGATGGATCTGGTGAAAGACTATTAACAGAAAATTTTTATCAAGAAGCACCATCATGGTCCCCAAATGGAAGGGTGTTAATTTTTTACAGAGAAACTAAAACCAACTCTAAGGGGGAAGGTTTTTCTGCTAAATTATGGTCTATTGACTTAACAGGATATAATGAGAGAATGGTTAAAACCATAACAGACGCATCAGACCCATCTTGGTCGTCATTATTAGGGAACTAAGCTCTAATTAGCTTGATTATTTAACTTGAAACATCTAATTAGTTGTGAAAAAGTAAGTAATTCAATTAAGGATTAAGGAGTAAAAATGAACTTAAGTAAAATTTTAAAAAATGGATTTATAATATTAATAGCAAGTTTAGTTTTAACAGCTTGTGCAACACAGAAAAAAGCTACAGGTCCTTCAGGACAAATGCAAGGTGATGTTTACACAGGTAGTGACACTATTAAAGAGTTAGCATCAGGAGTTCCTGATAGAGTTTTCTTTGCAACTAATGAAACAGTTCTTACAACTGCTTCAAGAGAAACTTTGAGAAAGCAAGCAACTTGGTTAAGAAAAAATTCAGATATTAATGTTGTATTAGAAGGTCATGCTGATGAAAGAGGTACAAGAGAGTATAACTTAGCATTAGGTGAGAGAAGAGCTAATTCGGCTAAAGATTATTTGATGACTTATGGAATTTCTTCAAACAGGATTTCAGTATTAAGTTATGGTAAAGAAAAACCTGTAGATTCAGGATCTAATCCTTTAGGTTGGTCAAAAAATAGAAGATCAGTTACAGTTAAAGCTAACTAGCCAAATCAATTTATAAAAGACCCTATCATTTAAATGTATAGGGTCTTTTTTTTGCCATCATTATAATTATTACTCACTATATTATGTTTAATTATAAAAAGTTAATTCAATTAAAATTAACATTTCTTTTTATTTTTTTTTCCAATATTGCACTAGGAGATAATCATAATTTAAATGAAATTTTAGAGTTACTTCAAAAAGATTTAAAAACTCTTGAGAGAGCTGTTTATTCTGGGTCAATTGATACAAAAAATTCAAGTGATCAAAATAGTTTTAACGAAAACTCTGAAGATGTTTTAACAAGACATTTACTAAAATTATCAGAAATTGAAAATCAATTTCAAGAACTTACTAACAAATTTGAAGAAATTAATTTTAAATTAGATAAACTATCTAATAGACTTTCTAAGGTTCAGGCAGACAATCAAGTAAGGTTTCAAGATATTGAAAATGCTTTTTCTTCAATTGGAAATGATCAAAAGATAACCTTGAAATCAAGCAAGCAGTTGCAAGAAAGTTTACCAGGTTCTTCACAGCCTCAAGACCTAGGATCTATTTCATATAAGGACACAGAAAACAATCAAACTACTCAACAAACACAATCAGTGGAAACCACATCCACAATAGTAACTGAAACATTCGAGGCAGAACAAAATATACTCCCTATTGATTCTCCAGAAAAGCAATATGAATTTGCAACTAGTTTTTTGAAAGTAGGCGATTATGCTACAGCAGAGAGAGCATTTAGGGAATTTGTATTAACTAATTCAGAACACAAACTTGCTGGCAATGCCCAGTATTGGTACGCTGAAACATTTAGAATTAGACAGCTTTATACAGATGCGGCAACAGCCTACCTTGAGGGATATCAGAAATATCCAAAAGGCAATAAGGCTCCTATAAACTTGTTAAAACTTGGTGTATCAATGGTCCAAATAGGAGAAAAAGAGCAAGGTTGTAAGATGATTAAAGGAGTAGAAACACAATACCCTAAAGCTAATCAATCTGTGCTTCAAAAAGCAAAGTATGAATCTAAAAAATTTGAGTGTTAAAAATAAAAAAAATAAAGAAATTCTTAGCCAGCTAAATTCAAAAAAGATATCAAAAATTTATAATGAATTTTCCTCTTCTTTAAAAGTTAAGGAAAATCTAGCTGTTGCAGTCTCTGGAGGCCCAGACAGCTTAGCATTAACTTACTTAACCAAATGTTATTCATTAAAAAATAAAATAAAAGTTAAATATTATATAGTTAACCATAAGCTTAGAGGGGAATCTTCGTTAGAAGCTGAACTTGTAAAGAAAATTTTAAAAAAAGTTGACATACATTGTAAAATTTTAAATTGGAATGGGAAAAAACCATCCACAAATATTCAAGCCATTGCTAGAGATAAGCGATATTCTTTATTGGCAAATGAATGTAAAAAAAATAATATCAAACATTTATTGTTAGGGCACCATTTAAATGACTTGTTTGAAAATTTTTTAATTAGAATGGTTAGGGGTAGTGGATTAAATGGATTGATCTCATTCAATAAGAATACAAAATATAGAGATCAAAATTTAAATATTATAAGACCATTATTAAATTTGGAAAAAAAAGATTTATTACACATATCTAATAAAGTTTTTGGTTTTGCTGTTAAAGACCCATCCAATATTAATAAAGATTATAAAAGAACTAGGATTAGAATCTTGCTACACTCACTTGAAAAAGAGGGTTTGGATATAAAAAAACTTAAATTAACTATTAATAATTTAAAAGATTCGGATAAGTCGATTAAATTTTATGTAGATAGAAATTTAGAAAAAAATTTAATTTTTTTAAAAAAAAGAAATATTTATATCTTAAATAATAATTTTTTTGATCAATCTCATGAGATAATTTTTAGGTCGTTAACACAAATAATTCAAAAACTGGGAAAAAAGTATTATCCTGTTAGAGGAAAAAGTATTGATGAATTAATTAAAGGAATTAAGTCTAAGTTGTTATCAAAAGTTACCCTAGGAGACTGTTTTATTGAGAGGGTAAATGAAACTACAATAATATCTAAAGAAAATTAGTATTAAGTCTAAATTTTGTAGCATTTTGACACTTGTTTAATTCATAAAAATTATTATCTTACAGGTATGAATATAAAGAATTTAGCAATGTGGGCTGCAATCGTTTTTTTAACAATCGGTCTCTATAATATGTTTAAAAATCCTCAGGCCAATACTGGGAAAAATAACACAATTATATTTTCTGAATTTTTGACTGAAGTTGATAATGGTGGAGTTGTAAAAGTAGATATACAAGGCAACAAGATAAGAGGTGTTCTTGCTAATGGAAATTCTTTTTCAACATACTCACCAAATTATCCAAACTTAATTGAAAAGTTGTCTAGCAAAGGAGTTAGCATTTCAGCTGCTCCTCTTGAAGACAAAATGCCATCACTATTTGGAGTCTTATTATCATGGTTTCCAATGTTATTATTAATTGCTGTTTGGATTTTTTTCATGAGACAAATGCAAGGTGGAAAAGGTGGAGCAATGGGCTTTGGTAAGTCCAAAGCTAAATTGATGAACGAATTAAAGGGCAAAGTAACATTTGATGATGTTGCTGGTGTGGAAGAGGCTAAAGAAGAAGTTGAGGAAGTTGTTCAATTTTTAAAAGATCCAAAAAAATTTAGTAGACTTGGTGGAAAAATACCAAGAGGATGTTTGCTAGTTGGTCAACCTGGTACGGGTAAAACTTTACTTGCAAGAGCTATAGCAGGAGAAGCTGGTGTTCCGTTCTTTACTATTTCGGGCTCAGACTTTGTTGAAATGTTTGTTGGTGTTGGAGCATCACGAGTTAGAGATATGTTTGAGCAAGGTAAAAAAAATTCACCCTGTATTATTTTTATAGACGAAATAGATGCAGTCGGAAGAAGTAGAGGTGCTGGCTTGGGTGGTGGAAATGATGAAAGAGAACAAACTTTAAACCAATTATTAGTTGAAATGGATGGTTTTGAAACTAATGAAGGGGTAATAATTATTGCAGCCACAAACAGGCCTGATGTATTAGACCCAGCCTTATTAAGACCAGGTAGATTTGATAGACAGGTAGTAGTTGGACTTCCAGATATTATAGGAAGAGAAAAAATATTAAAGGTACATGTTAAAAAAATAAAAATGGCACCAGATGTGAATCTACGAACCGTAGCAAGAGGAACCCCAGGTTTTTCAGGTGCAGATTTAGCGAATATAGTTAATGAAGCAGCATTACTTGCTGCAAGAAAAAATAAAAGAATAGTTACTCTAGATGAATTTGAAGAAGCAAGAGATAAAGTAATGATGGGTTCAGAAAGAAGATCCATGGTTATGACTGAGGAGGAAAAAACTTTAACTGCTTATCATGAGGCAGGTCATGCAATAGTAACTATTAATGAGAGTGCTGCGCACCCAATTCATAAAGCAACAATTATTCCAAGAGGTAGAGCCCTAGGGATGGTTATGCAGCTGCCTGAGAGAGATCAAATATCTCAAACAAGAGAACAACTTCATGCTCAATTAGCTATAGCTATGGGTGGAAGAGTAGCGGAAGAAATCATATTTGGTGAAGATAAGGTTACAACTGGTGCATCTAGTGATATTGAGCAAGCGACTCAAAGGGCAAGAGCCATGGTAATGCAAGCAGGCCTTAGTAAAGAGTTGGGGCCAGTTGCTTATGGTTCCAATGAAGAAGAAGTATTTTTGGGCAGATCTGTTGCAAGAACTCAAAATATGTCTGAAGAAACTTCAAAAAAAGTAGACTCAGAAATTAGAAAAATTGTAGACAAAGGTTACAAAAGAGCAAGAACAGTTTTAACCGAAAAAATTGAGGACTTGCATAAGTTGGCAAAGGCTCTTTTAACTTATGAAACTCTTTCAGGTGACGAGATTAAAAATTTAATAAATAAAAATATATACCCAAGCAATAAAGAAGATTTAAAAGTTGAGGATGAAGATAAAGGTTCAGCTTTAAGCTCAATGGGTCTTAAGCCAAAAATTGTTCATTAAAAAAAATGAA
>Ga0209709_10001410_pt1 | contig 22255 bp, 27 predicted proteins | sample ArcticOcean_MG_C_2_FD_187435 | JGI IMG/M metagenome (GOLD analysis project Ga0209709, IMG submission 187435) | Marine microbial communities from western Arctic Ocean - ArcticOcean_MG_CB4_136 (SPAdes) (version 2) | ecosystem: Environmental > Aquatic > Marine > Oceanic | place: Arctic Ocean...
TGGTGAAACAACTCCAATTACTAAAGGATCTGCTTTAGCTGCTGTTGAAGGTAGAGATGATGAAATTGGAAAAAATTCAATTATTGAATTAATGAAAACTGTTGATGAATTTATTCCTCAACCTACTAGAGATGTTGACAAACCTTTTCTAATGCCTGTTGAAGATGTTTTTTCGATTTCAGGAAGAGGAACTGTGGCAACTGGTAGAATTGAATCTGGTGTGATTAAAACTGGAGAAGAAGTTGAAATCGTTGGTGTTACTGAAACTAAAAAATCAGTTTGTACTGGTGTTGAAATGTTTAGAAAACTTCTAGATTCTGGTGAAGCAGGGGACAATGTTGGTATTCTTTTAAGAGGTGTTGAGAGAGATGATATTCAAAGAGGACAAGTTCTTTGTAAAGCTGGTTCAATTACACCACATACTAAATTTGAAGCACAGGCGTATGTACTTAAAAAAGATGAAGGTGGAAGACACACTCCTTTCTTTACTAAATACAGACCACAGTTTTATTTTAGAACAACAGATGTAACAGGTGAAGTAACTTTACCAGCAGGAACAGAAATGGTTATGCCAGGTGATGATGCTAAATTTACTGTTACTTTGATTACTCCAATTGCGATGAATGAAAAACTAAATTTTGCTATTCGTGAAGGTGGTAGAACAGTTGGAGCTGGAGTAGTAACAAAAATTATAGAGTAAACTCTATAGGAGTGTAGCTCAATTGGTAGAGCGCCGGTCTCCAAAACCGGAGGCTGAGGGTTCGAGTCCCTCCGCTCCTGCCAATAAGCTAAACAGTATATTATGAAAAACCCAATAAAATTTATTCAAGAAGTTAAACAAGAAGCTTTTAAAGTTTCTTGGCCCACAGGAAAAGAGACGATGCAAGGCGCATTAATGGTTTTTGCTATGGCAGTTATCATGTCACTTTTCTTTTTACTTCTTGACCAAGTCCTTAAATTTTTGTTGGAAGCTTTACTAAAGGTAAGCATTTAATGAAAAATTGGTATATCGTTCAATCGCACTCAAATTTTGAAAATAAAGTAGCTGGATTAATTAGAGAAGAGGCCGAAAAAGCAAACATTTCTGAAAAAATAGAGGAAATAGTAGTACCAACTCATGATGTAACTGAAGTTAAAAGAGGAAAAAGAATTCAAAGAAAAAAAAAATATTTTCCTGGTTATGTATTAATAAAGAGTGAGATGGATAATGATCTTTATCATTTAATTAAAAATTTAAAGAGAGTTAGTGGTTTTTTAGGGTCAAAGGGCATTCCTGTACCGGTGTCTGATAAAGAAATAGAAAAAATATTAGGCCAAATAAAAGATGGTGTAGCACAGCCAAAATCTGGTATAGAATATAGCATTGGTGAAAAAGTCCAAGTAATTGATGGGCCTTTTGCATCATTCAGCGGAATGGTTGAGGATATTGATGAGGAGAAATCTAGATTAAAAGTTTCAGTATCAATTTTTGGAAGACCAACACCTGTTGATTTAGAATATAACCAAGTAGAGAAAGCAAGTTAATGGCAAAAGAAATAAGTGGATACGTAAAATTGCAAATCATGGGTGGTCAAGCAAATCCTGCTCCACCGGTTGGACCAGCATTAGGCCAACGTGGAATTAATATAATGGAGTTTTGTAAAGCTTTTAATGATAAGACCAAAGCATTTGCAGGAAAACCAATTCCAGTAATCATAACCGTTTATAAAGATAAAAAATTTGATTTTGAAATTAAATCACCCCCAGCATCTTACTTTATTAAAGAAGCTGCTAAATTAAAAGGTGGATCAAAAGAACCAGGAAGAAGTATTGCTGGATCAATAACAAAAAAACAAGCAGAAGATATTGCAACACAAAAAATGAAAGATCTTAACGCACATAGTTTGGAACAGGCAGTAAAAATTATCGCAGGATCTGCAAGATCAATGGGTATAGAGGTTAAAGACTAATGGTATCAAAAAGATTTAAAAAACTATCAGAAAAAACAAAAGACTTAAGCTCTGATTTAATAGAAAATTTATTAGCAGATGTTAAAAAAAACTGCACTACAAAATTTGATGAATCTATTGATTTAAGTTTTCAAGTTAATAACAAACAAAAAAAAGGTGAAGTTAATATTAGAACTGTTGTTAACTTACCGGGTGGAAATGGTAAAAATGTAAAAGTTGCCGTTGTTTGTGAGGATGATAAAGCAAAAGATGCTAAAGATGCAGGTGCAGATATGGTTGGAAGCGATGAATTTATAGAAAAAATTAAAGCAGGTGAATTAAATTTTGAAAAATTAATTTGTACACCAGGTATGATGATTAAACTTTCAAAACTTGGAAAAGTTTTAGGACCAAAAGGGCTTATGCCAAATCCTAAACTTGGGTCTGTTTCTGATGACGTAAAAAAAGCTGTAACTGAAGCTAAGTCTGGTCAAGCTGAAATTAGAAATGATAAAGATGGAAATATTGGTGTTAGCATTGGAAAGAAATCATTTAATGATGATAAATTATTAAAAAATTATTATGCAATTTTGGACACTTTAGAGAAAGAAAAAAGTAATCTTACTTTAAAAGGTGATTTAATTAAAAATACTTTTGTAACATCTAGTATGGGTGTTTCTTATAAAGTTAAATTAGGAAAAGTGATTTAGTTATGATGAATAAAGAGCAAAAAAAGAATTATATTAGTGAAATGGAAGCGCAATTTCAAAACAATGAAGCTGTATTAGTTACACACTATCAGGGTCTTACAATGTCTCAACTCGATGAGTTAAGAGCACAGATGAGAGAACATGGAATTAAATTTAAAATTACTAAAAATAGAATTACTAAATTAGCCCTTGAAAAAACTAAGTGTAAAGAACTTTCAAGTCTATTTACAGGAGCTACTGCGGTTGCGTTTTCTGATGATGCAATTATGTCTGCAAGAATTTTATCAAAATTTGCAAAAACCAATGAAAATTTAAAACTTTTAGGTGGAATTATGGGTAGCGATCTTTTGGACCAAGCTGGAGTTCAAAATGTAGCTAATTTACCAACACTTGATGAAGCTAGGGCAAATATAGTGGGAATTCTAGCAGCTCCTGCATCAAAATTTGTAAGTATTTTACTTGCACGTTCCAAAAAAATGAGTACTTTGAGCCCTGAAAATTCTTAAAAAACAACCTAAAGAGTAATTAAAAAAATGCCTGATCTAAATAAAATTATAGAAGATTTATCAAGTTTAACTGTTGTTGAAGCAGCTGAACTTTCAAAACAACTAGAAGAAAAATGGGGTGTTACAGCTATGGCTGCAGCAGCACCAGCAGCAGCAGCAGGTGGAGCAGCTGAAGAAGCAAAAGATGATTTTACAGTTATGTTAATTTCTGCAGGGGACAAAAAAATTAATGTTATCAAAGAAGTTAGAGCAGCAACATCATTAGGTCTTAAAGAAGCAAAAGATCTAGTTGAAGGTGCACCAAAAGAAGTTAAAACGGGTGTAAATAAAAAAGATGCTGAAGAGCTTAAAAATAAATTAGAAGCAGCAGGCGCAAAAGTAGAACTTAAATAATTTAACTAGAAAAAACCTATTTACTGATTATTTTTTAATCAGTAATTATTTATAAATGCAATTATCTTTCACCGAAAAAAAAAATATTAGAAAAAGTTTTGGTAAACTTTCTGAAACCTTGTCTATTCCAAACTTAATCGAAGTTCAGAAAAATTCATATAAACAATTAACAGATTTTAATTCTAAAGCTGGTGATCTTCCAAAAGGCTTTGATCGAGTTTTTAAAAGTATTTTCCCTATAGAAGATCTAAACGACAAGGCAACATTAGAATATGTTGCTTATAGATTGGAAAAGCCAAAATTTGATGAAGAAGAATGTATTCAAAGAGGATTAACATTTTCGTCTGCTCTTAAATGCACTTTAAGACTTGTTGTTTATGAAATAGATCAAGAAAATAATACTAAGGATATTTTATCAGCAAAAGAACAAGAGGTTTATATGGGTGAAGTTCCCATGATGACCGAAAGTGGCACATTTATTACAAATGGAGTTCAAAGAGTTGTGGTAAACCAAATGCACAGAAGTCCAGGCGTATTTTTTGACCATGACAAAGGAAAATCACATGCTAGCGGTAAACTACTTTTTAACTGTAGAGTAATACCAAATAGAGGGTCTTGGCTTGACTTAGAATATGATGTTAAAGATTTTTTATACTTTAAAATAGATAGAAAGAAAAAAATATTTGCTTCAACTCTTTTAATGGCATTAGGCTTTACTAAACCAGAAATAGCCGATGAATTTTATGGAAAAGAAAAATATTCTTTTGATGTAAAAACAAGTAAATGGAAAACTAAATTTAATCCAGAAAATTACAAAGCTAAAAATTTTTCTGAAGAAGTGATTGATGTAAAAACGGGCAAAATTGTTATTGAGCTTGGAGATAAAATTAATTATTTATCTGCCAAAAAACTTGCTGATAACGGTTTGAAAGATATATTGGTTAGTCAAGATTCACTTTATGGTAAGCATTTGCATAGAGATGTAAAAGTCAGTGATGATGAGGATGAAGGTATATTTGCAATTGGTACCGAACTTAATGACACTATTATCAAACAAATATTAGAAGCAAATATTTCTTCAATTGAAATTTCAATTACAAATTCGATTAACAAGGGCCCTTATTTACTTACAACAATCTTAAATGATAAAAATAATAATAAAGAAGATGCAATTACTGAAATTTATAAAGTATTAAGACCTGGTGAACCACCTACTGTTGAAATTGCTACAAAAATTTTTGATAATTTATTCTTTAGTTCTGACAGGTATGATCTTTCTGATGTTGGAAGAGTTAAAATGAACTCAAGATTAAGTTTAGAATGCTCAGATAAAGTAACAATTTTAAGAAATGATGACATCGTTGCAATCGTTCATAAAATGTTAGAATTACGTGATGGTAAAGATGAAGTCGATGATATAGACCACCTTGGAAACAGAAGAGTAAGATCTGTGGGCGAACTTGTTGAAAATCAAGCACGTATAGGTGTTTATAGAATGGAAAGAGCCATTAAGGAAAAAATGACAACTCTTGATATTGAGTCTGCCATGCCACAAGATTTAATCAACGCTAAACCTTTGACAGTTTCATTAAAAGATTTTTTTGCAAGCTCACAGCTGTCTCAATTTATGGATCAAACTAATCCATTGTCAGAAATAACTCACAAAAGAAGAGTTTCAGCTTTAGGCCCTGGAGGACTAACAAGAGAAAGAGCCGGTTTTGAAGTGCGTGATGTTCACCCAACTCATTATGGTAGAATTTGTCCGATTGAAACACCTGAAGGACCAAATATTGGTTTGATTAATAGTTTATCTACTTACGCAAAAATTAATAAATATGGCTTCATAGAAAGTCCATACAAAAAAGTTAAAAATGGAATTGTGGAGGATAAAGTTGAGTATCTTTCTGCGATGGAAGAAACAAAATATACAATTGCACAAGCAAACGCAAAACTTGATAAAAATGGAAAGATTACAGAAGAACTAGTGCCTTGTAGAGAGAACTTGAATTTCGTTTTATCTAATCCTAATAATATAGATTACATTGATGTATCTCCCAAACAGCTAGTTTCTGTTGCTGCATCTTTAATTCCTTTTTTAGAAAATGACGATGCTAACAGAGCTTTAATGGGATCAAATATGATGAGACAAGCTGTACCTTTATTAAAGCCAGAGTCTCCATTAGTTGGAACTGGTATAGAAAGTGATGTTGCACTAGATTCAGGTGTTACTATTGTTGCGAAACGAGATGGTACTGTTGATAAAATTGATGGTAAAAGAATTGTAGTTAAAGCAACTGATGAAACTGATTTTACAAAGTCTGCTGTTGATATTTACAATTTACAAAAATTTAAAAGATCGAACCAAAATACATGTATTAACCAAAAACCTCTAGTTAGAGTAGGTGATAAAATTGGTGCAGGTGATATTATTGCAGATGGTCCATCTACTAAACTTGGTGAATTAGCTCTTGGGAAAAATGTGACAGTAGCATTCATGCCTTGGCAAGGCTATAACTTTGAAGATTCCATTTTGATTTCTGAAAGATGTGTTACGGACGATGTATTTACCTCTGTTCATATTGTTGAATATGATGTTATGGCAAGAGACACTAAACTAGGTGAGGAAGAAATCACAAGAGATATTCCTAATGTAAATGAAGAAGCTTTAAAAAATTTAGATGAATCGGGTATAGTATATATAGGGGCCGAAGTTAAAGCTGGAGATATTTTAGTTGGTAAAGTTACACCTAAAGGAGATTCTGCATCCGGACCTGAAGAAAAATTATTAAGATCAATTTTTGGTGAAAAGGCTATTGATGTAACTGATACTTCATTGAAGATGTCTAGAGGTAGCAGTGGAACTGTTGTTGATGTTAGAGTTTTCAATAGACACGGAATTGAAAAAGATGAAAGATCAATTACAATCGAAAGAGCTGAGATTGAAACTGTTCAACAAGATAAGATTGTTGAAGAAGAAATTTTAGAGAGAAGTATCAAACAAAGAGCTAATCAAATTTTTTCTAAAGCATCGCTTACTAAAAAAATTAAAGATTTTGACGTAGGGACTAAGCTCGACTTAGAAACTATTAATAAAATTAATATTAACGATGTTTTCAAGATTACTGTTGGAAATGTAAGTGATGAAGCAAGTGTAGCTCAACTAAAAGACCAATATAATACAGCCAAGCAAGATATTTTAGAGAGATTTGAAGATAAAGTTCTTAAAATTAGAAGTGGTGATGATTTATTACCTAGCGTTATGAAAATGGTTAAAGTTTTTGTTGCAATTAAAAGAAGATTGAGACCTGGAGATAAAATGTCTGGAAGACACGGCAACAAAGGTGTTGTTAGTAAAATTGTTCCCGTAGAAGACATGCCTTATAGAGAGGATGGAAGAGCTGTGGACATTGTATTAAATCCATTAGGTGTACCAAGTCGTATGAATGTTGGACAAATTTTGGAAACTCACCTTGGGTGGGCATGTAAAGAATTTGGTGAAGAAGTTAAAAGATTAGTGAATGAAAATAATCAGAAATTTGACAAAACCGAAAAAATTTCTTCATTTTTAAAATCTGTTTATGGTAAAAAGGTATTTGAAGGTAGTATTGATAATTTAAATAAAACTGAATTTGCAGATTTATGTGAAAATTTACAAAATGGTATAGCTATATCAACACCAGTATTTGATGGTGCAAAAGAAAAAGATGTTTCAGAAATGCTTGAGCTAGCAAAACTACCAACTTCTGGTCAAACTAATTTATGGGATGGCAGGACAGGAGAAATGTTTGATAGACCTGTAACTGTTGGAATTATTTATATGCTAAAACTTCATCATCTTGTTGAAGACAAGATACATGCTAGATCTACAGGACCTTATAGTCTTGTTACTCAACAGCCATTAGGTGGTAAGGCTCAATTAGGTGGCCAAAGATTTGGTGAAATGGAAGTTTGGGCTCTTGAGGCTTATGGTGCGTCATATACTTTACAAGAAATTTTAACTGTTAAATCAGATGATGTAGCAGGCAGAGTTAAAGTATATGAAACTATTGTTAAAGGGGAAGAAAACTTTGAATCAGGCATACCTGAATCATTTAACGTATTGGTCAAAGAAATCAAATCATTAGCACTAAACGTAGAGTTAAATTAAATATGAAAAAAGAATTAACAGACTTATTCAAGAATAGTGAAATTTCAGAAGCACAAAATTTTAGTAGCATTAAAATTACTTTAGCAAGCCCAGAAAAAATTAAGTCTTGGACTTATGGAGAGATTAAAAAACCAGAAACAATAAATTATAGAACTTTCAGACCAGAAAAAGATGGTTTGTTCTGTGCTAGAATTTTTGGCCCAATAAAAGATTATGAATGTTTGTGTGGTAAGTACAAAAGAATGAAATTTAGAGGCATTATCTGTGAAAAATGTGGAGTTGAAGTAACTAAGTCAAATGTACGTAGAGAAAGAATGGGACATATTAATTTAGCTACACCCGTTGCTCACATCTGGTTCCTAAAATCTTTACCTAGCAGAATTTCTCTTGCTGTTGATATGAAACTTAAAGAAGTAGAAAGAGTTTTGTACTTTGAAAACTTTATAGTTATCGAACCTGGGATGACAACTTTACAAAAAAATCAACTTTTAAATGAAGAAGAATTAGCAAAATATCAAGATGAATTTGGAGAAGAATCTTTTGAAGCTGGTATTGGTGCTGAAGCTATTCTCTCAATTTTAAAATCAATGGACCTTGAGCAAGAAAGAAAAATTTTAATCAATACAATTAAAGAGACAAAATCTAAAGTTAACGAGGAAAGATCAATTAAAAGACTTAAATTGATAGAGTCTTTTATTGAAACCGGGCAGAAACCTGAATGGATGATTTTAACCGTTGTTCCTGTTATTCCACCTGAACTAAGACCGCTAGTTCCATTGGATGGTGGAAGGTTTGCTACATCTGATTTAAATGATCTTTATAGAAGAGTTATAAACAGAAATAACCGTTTAAAAAGATTAATGGACCTCAAAGCTCCAGATATTATTGTGAGAAATGAAAAAAGAATGCTCCAAGAATCTGTAGATGCATTATTTGATAATGGTAGAAGAGGAAGAGTAATAACAGGCACTGGTAAAAGACCACTTAAATCTTTAGCAGAAATGTTAAAAGGTAAACAAGGTAGATTTAGACAAAATTTATTAGGAAAAAGAGTTGATTATTCTGGTAGGTCGGTAATTGTTGTTGGACCAGATCTTAAGCTTCATGAATGTGGATTGCCAAAAAAAATGGCTTTAGAGTTATTTAAACCATTCTTATATGCAAGATTAAATAAATTAGGATTAGCATCAACAATCAAACAAGCAAAAAAACTAGTAGAAAAAGAAACTAATGCTGTTTGGGATGCGCTTGAATTAATTGTTAGAGAACACCCTGTGTTATTAAACCGTGCACCAACATTACACAGATTAGGTGTTCAAGCTTTTGAACCTAAACTGATTGAAGGTGACGCTATTGAATTACATCCATTATGTTGTGCTGCATTTAATGCTGATTTTGATGGTGACCAAATGGCAGTACATGTTCCATTAAGTTTGGAGGCTCAGTTAGAAGCAAGAATTTTAATGTTATCAACAAATAATATTTTAAGTCCATCAAATGGAAAACCAATTATTGTGCCGAGTCAGGATATGATTTTAGGGTTATACTATTTATCTCAAGCACCCTTTCAAACAGATAAACCTGAGGGATATTTTATTAATGCAGATGCAATTGAACACGCCCTGTTAACAGGACAAATTAAAGTTCACACTACAATTGTTTCACGATTTGAAACTTTAGATGAAAAAGGAAATAAAAAAATAGAGAAATATACAACAACAGCAGGTAGATTTTTATTAGCAAATTTATTACCTAAAAATAAAGATATTACTTTCTCAATGATTGACAGGTTGTTACCTAAAAAAACTGTTTCTGAAATTATTGATAGTGTTTTCAGATTTTGTGGTCAAAAAACTACAGTTATTTTTTGTGATCATTTAAAAGATCTTGGTTTCAAACATGCATTTAAAGCAGGAATTTCGTTTGGTAAAGATGATTTGGTAATTCCACCAAACAAAGGTCAATTAATCGATGATACTAAAAAATTAATAGCTGATTATGAAAACCAATATTCTGAAGGTTTAATTACAAGAGGTGAAAAATACAATAAGGTAGTTGATGCTTGGTCTAAGTGCACAGATAAAGTGGCTGGTGAAATGATGAGAGGTATTTCAGCAACAGAAAGTACTCCAGATGGAATGAAAATTAACTCTGTATTTATGATGGCGGATAGTGGAGCTAGAGGTTCTGCAGCGCAGATGAAGCAGCTAGCTGGTATGAGGGGATTAATTGCAAAACCATCAGGTGAAATTATTGAAACTCCAATCATCTCAAACTTTAAAGAAGGTTTAACAGCTTTAGAATATTTTAACTCAACACATGGAGCAAGAAAAGGATTAGCCGATACAGCATTAAAAACTGCAAGCTCTGGCTATTTAACTAGAAGACTATGTGATGTTGCTCAAGATTTAACGATCTCTAAAATTAAATGTGATAATCCTGGTTTTATTGAACTTGGTGAAATTTTAGAAGGTGGAAATGTCGTGGTTAGTTTATCAGAAAGAGCGCTTGGAAGGGTAACTGCCTTTGATGTTAAAAATCCTATTACAGGAGAGGTTGTAATAAAAAAAGAAGTTATGATAGATGAAGCTGGCTGTGATAAAATTGATGCAGCAGGTGTTAAGTTTATCAAAGCTTACTCAGTGATGACATGTAGCTCTAAAAAAGGTGTTTGTGCTACTTGTTATGGTAGAGATTTATCAAGAGGTAAAATGGTACATGTAGGTGAAGCTATAGGTATGATTTCAGCGCAGTCAATTGGTGAACCTGGTACGCAGTTGACAATGAGAACCTTCCACGTTGGTGGTACCGCCTCTGTTAAACAAGAATCACAAATTGTAACAAAATCGGGGGGCACACTTAAAATTATCAATTCTAACTTGTTAAAAGATTCTAAGAAAAATTTAATTGTTATGGGTAGAAATACTCAATTAACTATTGAAGATGACAATGGAGTTCAAGTAGCTGTTTATAAAGTTGCTTATGGCTCTAAGCTATTCTTCCAAAATGGAGATAAAGTTAAATCAAACGAAAAGATTTGTGAATGGGATCCTTATACAACTCCTGTTATAGCTGAAAAAGATGGTATTGCAGGGTTTGTTGATTTGATCGATGGTATTTCTATCCAAGAAACAACTGATGATGCAACTGGTATTTCCTCTAAATCAGTAGTCGATTGGAGAGCGCAGTCAAAAAATACAGATTTAAAACCAAGAATAACGCTAAGGGATGCTAAAGGAAATGTTATTAAAAAAGCTGATGACAATGAAGCTAGATATTACTTAGTACCAGATTCAATTCTTTCAGTAATAGATGGTCAAAAAATATTTGCAGGAGATATTATTGCTAGATTGCCTAAAGAAACAACTAAGACAAAAGATATTACAGGGGGTTTACCTCGAGTAGCCGAACTGTTTGAAGCGAGAAAAGCAAAAGACAGTGCAATTATTGCTGAAAATGACGGACAAGTTTTATTTGGTAAGGAAGTTAGAGGTAAACAAAAAATTTCAATTCAGCCAGATAATGGAGAACCATCAAACTATTTAATTCCTAAAGGAAAACACATTAACTTTAATCAAGGTGAAAAAATTAAAAAAGGTGAATACTTATTAGATGGTCAACCATTGCCACATGACATCTTGAGAATTTTAGGAATAAAAGATTTAACTGAATACTTTGTTAACCAAGTACAGGAAGTTTATAGATTACAGGGTGTAATAATTAACGATAAACACATCGAAACTATTTTAAGACAAATGCTTAAAAAAGTAGAAGTTAAAGTTTCTGGTGATTCAAGTTATTTACCGGGTGAAATGATTGATAGAATTAAATTTGACATAACAAATGAAAAACTTGCTGCTGAAGGAAAAGAATTAGCAGTAGGTGAAAGAGTTCTAATGGGTATTACTAAAGCTTCATTACAAACTGAGTCGTTTATATCTGCTGCCTCATTCCAAGAAACAACAAGAGTTTTAACAGATGCTGCAATCAAGGGCAAAGTTGACCCTTTAAATGGATTAAAAGAGAATGTAATTGTTGGTAGATTAGTTCCAGCAGGTACTGGTCATATTAAAAACAAATGGAATAGAAATGCTATTAATGCTGATAACAAATTTTTAGCAGATCAAGATAAAGCTGAACCAGTAGAAACTCCAGAACCTCAAGTAAATCAATAAAATAAACACGTTTAAATTGTAGTTTTAGTTTGACAAAGTTAAATTAAACAGTATTTTGACGATGTTTTTGGTTGGAATGTAGTACCTGCTTAACGGAACTAAACGCTGCCACAAAATAACCTGTCAGTTATTTTCATTCAAAAATATATTAATTAATTAAAAAATTTTATGCCAACTATTAACCAGTTGTTGAGAAAGAAAAGAACTAGACCTGTTGCAAGGAACAAAGTTCCTGCACTAGAAAAACAGCCTTTAAAAAGAGGTGTGTGTCTTAAAGTTTACACAACAACTCCTAAAAAACCCAACTCAGCTTTAAGAAAAGTTGCAAGAGTTAGGCTATCAAATGGTTTTGAAGTTACAGCATATATTGGTGGTGAAGGTCATAATCTTCAAGAGCACTCTGTTGTTTTAATAAGAGGAGGTCGTGTAAAAGATTTACCTGGTGTACGTTATCACATTCTTAGAGGAAATTTAGATACACAGGCAGTTGCAAATAGAAAGAAACGTAGATCTTTATATGGAACTAAAAAAGGTAAATAATTATGTCTAGAAAAAAAACACAACCAAAAAAAGTTGTCACTCCTGACCCGATATTTAAATCAACTATTATTCCTAAACTGATTAATTCTATCATGTACGATGGTAAAAAAGTTGTTGCAGAAAAAATTGTTTATGAAGCGATTGAAAAAATTAAATCAAAAACAAAAGAAGAACCAATAAATGTTTTTAATGAAGCAATAAATAATATCAAACCTACAGTTGAAGTTAGATCAAGAAGAGTAGGTGGCGCAACATATCAAGTGCCTGTTGAAGTAAAATCAAATAGAGCTCAAGCTTTAGCTATTAGATGGTTAGTAGATGCTTCAAGAAAAAGAAAAGACAAGAATATGTCTGATAAAATTTTTAATGAACTGTATGACGCTTATGAAAAAAAAGGATCAGCAGTTAAAAAAAGAGAAGATGTTCATAAAATGGCAGAGTCGAATAAGGCTTTTGCTCATTTTAGGTGGTAAAAAATTATGGCTAGAACGAATACATTAGACACATATAGAAACATTGGAATTATGGCTCATATTGATGCTGGTAAAACCACCACTACAGAAAGAATCTTATACTACACTGGAAAAAGTCATAAAATCGGGGAAGTACATGATGGTGCTGCAACAATGGATTGGATGGAACAAGAACAAGAAAGAGGAATTACGATTACCTCTGCTGCAACTACTTGTTTTTGGAACGATCATAGAATTAATATTATTGATACTCCTGGTCATGTAGATTTTACTATTGAAGTTGAAAGATCACTAAAAGTTTTAGATGGTGCTGTGTGTGTTTTTGATGGCGTTGCAGGTGTTGAGCCTCAATCAGAAACGGTATGGAGACAAGCTGACAAATATAAAGTTCCAAGGATTTGTTTTGTTAATAAATTAGATAGAACTGGTGCTGATTTCTTTAGATGTGTGGATATGATTAGAGACAGGCTTGGCTGCAAACCACTAGTTATACAAGTTCCAATTGGTATTGAAGCAGATTTGTCTGGTGTTGTTGACTTAGTTAAGATGAAAGCACAAGTATGGAAAAACGAAGCATTAGGTGCAGAATGGGAATATAAAGAAATTCCTGATGATTTAAAGGAAATTTGTCAAAAATACAGAACTGAACTTGTTGAAACTGCAGTAGAACAAGATGAAAAATTAATGGAAAGTTACTTAAATGGTGATGAAATTAAAGAGGAAGATTTAGTTAAATGTATAAGAAAAGGAACTCTAAACTTTAGTTTTGTTCCAATAACTACTGGTTCAGCATTTAAAAATAAAGGTGTTCAGCCTTTACTCGATGCGGTTATTAATTATTTACCAAGTCCAATTGATATTGGTTCTATTAGTGGAACAAAACCTGGAACTGAAGATGTTGTTGAAATGAAATTTGATGATGCGGCTGGTTTTTCTGCTTTAGCATTTAAAGTTGCTAATGACCCATTTGTTGGATCGCTAACATTTATAAGAATTTATTCTGGAACAATTAAAACTGGAACGGCAGTTTATAACACCTCAAAAGAGAAAGAAGAAAGAGTTGGTAGAATGCTTTTAATGCATGCAAATTCTAGAGAAGACATTAAAGAAGCAAACGCTGGCGATATAGTTGCATTAGCTGGACTTAAGTTTACTATCACAGGGCATACTCTATGTGATGAAGCTAACCAAGTTTTATTGGAACCAATGGAATTTCCAGAACCAGTAATTGAAATAGCTGTTGAACCTAAAACAAAAGCTGACCAAGAAAAGATGGGTGAAGCTTTAGCTAGATTAGCAAAAGAAGATCCTTCATTTAGAGTAACTTCCGATGAAGAGTCTGGTCAAACAATTATTAAAGGTATGGGGGAATTACACTTGGATATTATTGTTGATAGAATGAAAAGAGAATTTAATGTTGAAGCAAATATAGGTGCTCCTCAAGTTGCTTACCGTGAAACTATTCAAAATGCTTCAGAGTTTGAGTACACGCACAAAAAACAAAGTGGTGGTGCTGGACAATTTGCAAAAGTTAAACTTTTAGTAGAGCCTCAAGAGCCAGGCAAAGGTAGAGAGGTTGATAGTAAAATTAAAGGTGGATCAATACCTAAGGAATTTATTCCAGGTGTTGAAAAAGGTATTGAAACAATATCTGACGGTGGAATTTTAGCTGGTTTTCCATTAATTGATTTTAAAGTTACAATTTTAGATGGATTACATCATGATGTTGACTCTAGTGTTCTAGCATTTGAGCTTGCTGGCAGAGCTTGTTTTAAAGAAGCTTGCACGAGAGGTGGATTAAAATTATTAGAACCAGTGATGAGAGTTGAAGTAGTAACACCCGAAGACTACATGGGCGATGTTATTGGTGATTTAAACAGCAGAAGAGGTCAAATAAGTGAACAAGAGAGCAGAGGTAATGCGACCGTTATAACTGCAATGGTTCCTCTAGCTAACATGTTTGGATATATAAACAGTTTAAGATCAATGTCTCAAGGAAGAGCTCAATATTCTATGTTCTTTGACCACTATTCTAAAGTCCCACAAAATGTGCAGGATGAAGTAACTAAAAAGATTGCTGGATAACTATTATGGAAAAACAAAACATTAGAATAAAATTAAGAGCCTACGACAATAAAATCTTAGATGCTTCTACTGAAGAAATTGTAAATACTGTTAAAAGAACAGGTGCTACAGTTAAGGGGCCAATTCCTTTACCAACACGAATTGAAAAATACACAGTTCTTAAGGGTCCTCATATTGATAAAAAAAGCAGAGAACAATTTGAAACAAGAACACACAAAAGATTAATCGATATTATTGAGCCAACACCTCAAACTGTAGAAGCTTTAATGAAACTAGATTTAGCCTCAGGTGTTGATGTGGAAATAAAAATTTAATTATGACTGAAATAGCTTTAATTGGAAAAAAAATAGGAATGACCAGGGAGTTTTATAAAACTGGTCGTCTAGTTCCCGTAACTGTAATTAAAATGGAAAAAGCTAGAGTTATTAGTGTGATTGAAGAAGATAAGCGTGGATATAAAGCTGTACAATTAGGCTTTGGTAATATTAAAAATTCAAAACTTACAAAAGCTATGAAGGGCATGTATGCAAAAAAGAATACAGAAGCTAAGAAAAAGTTAAAAGAATTTAGAGTTAAAAGTACTGAAGAGTACAAAGAAGGTAACGAATTCGGTTTAGAAATATTTAATGAAGTGAAATTTGTAGACACTACTTCTAAAACTATTGGTAAAGGTTTTGCGGGTGCGATGAAAAGACACAACTTTGGTGGATTAAGAGCTACTCACGGTGTATCGGTTTCACATAGATCTCATGGTTCAACAGGTCAAAGACAAGATCCTGGTAAAGTTTTTAAAGGAAAAAAAATGGCTGGACACATGGGTGACAGAGTTAGAACCATGCAAAATTTAGAGATTATTAAAGCGGATTTAGAAAATGAACTATTGTACGTAAAAGGTTCAATACCAGGTTCTAAAAATTCTGAAATCCTAGTTAAACAGTCAGTTAAGGTTATCAATAAAATGACTATCAAAGAAAAAATTGCAGCTGCTGAAGAAGCTAAAAAAACACCAGATAAAAAGAAAAGATAATGAAAATAGATAAAATAAATTTAGATGGAAAAAAAGACTCTATGGAAGTTTTAGATAAAATTTTTTCAGCAAAAATAAATAAAAAATTAGTAGATAATGTTTTGTACAAAACTAACGCTAACTACAAAGGTAGACATGCTAAAACAAAACAACAGAATGAAATTGCAGGATCTACTTCAAAAATTTATGCTCAAAAAGGAACAGGTGGAGCACGTCATGCAAGTAGAAAAGCGCCTATTTTTGTTGGTGGTGGTGTAGCACATGGCCCCAAAGGTGAATTAGCTTATAAAAAAAGAAAACTTAATAAAAGTGAGAAAAAATTGAGTATAGCTTCACTGATCACTGAAAAAAATAAACTAAAAAATTTATTAATTTTTAGTGACTTCGGCACTGAAATTAAGAAAACTAAAGATATGCATTCAATCATTAAAAAATTTGAAATAACTCATTCGTTAATAATTCTAGATAAAATTTCAAAAGAAAAAGTTGAAAAATCTATGAGAAATATCCCTAACGTTAAAGTTACAGACATTAATCACTTTAGTGCTTTTGATATCATTAAATTTAAAAAAGTCGTGTTTACTGAAAGTTCAATAAAAGAACTAGAAAAGAGATACTCTTAAAATGGATAAAATACATTTATATGACAAAATTTTATCACCGATGGTGACGGAAAAGACTACAAATCTTTCTGAGCAAAATAAGATTGTATTTAAAGTTCCGAGAGAAGCTAATAAAACTAATTTAAAAAAAAATATTGAAAAAATTTTTAAAGTTAATGTTATAAAAATTAACATCATTAATAAACAAAATAGAAAAGTTGTTAAAAGAGGAAAAAAAGTAAATGTACAAGGATATAAAAAAGCAATCATAACTCTTAAAAAAGGTCAAAGTATTGACCTAACAACAGGGATTTAAACAATGGCATTAAAAACATTCAAACCATATACAAAATCTACTAGAGGCACAGTTCTTGTTGATAGGACTGGTTTATGGAAAGGCAAACCATTTAAAATGCTTGTTGAGCCTAAAAATACAATGCGTGGAAGAAATAATAATGGTCACATCACTTCTAGAAACATGTCGGGTGGTGGACATAAGAAAATGTATAGACTTGTAGATTTTTATAGAAAAAAATTCGACGTTCCCGGAAAAGTTGAACGTATTGAATATGACCCAAATAGATCATGTTATATTATGCTAATTAAATTTGAAGATGGAACACATTTTTATTATTTAGCACCTCAAAAAATTAATGTTGGTGATATTGTTGAAAACGGTTCGGCTAAAGAAATTAAAGTCGGAAATTGTATGCCGTTAAGAGATATTCCAGTGGGTGTAAATATTCATAATGTTGAATTGCAACCAGGTGGGGGAGGGAAAATAGCTAGATCTGCTGGTACTTCTGTTACTATAAGTGGTTTGGATGGAAATTATTCTTTAATTAAAATGACCTCAGGTGAAGTTAGAAAAATAGATTCAAGATGCATGGCAACCATAGGTGTATTATCTAATCCAGATCAGAAAAATATTAAAATTGGTAAAGCTGGTAGATCAAGATGGCTAGGTAGAAGGCCTCATACTAGAGGAGTAGTGATGAACCCAGTTGATCACCCACATGGTGGTGGTGAAGGTAAAAGTGCTGGAGGAAGACACCCAGTATCACCTACAGGTCAAGGTGCAAAAGGATTAAAAACAAGAACAAATGCTAGAACTGATAAATTTATAGTTAAACGAAGAAATAAAAGAAAGGATTCTAAAAAATAATGGCTAGATCAGTATGGAAAGGACCTTTTGTTGAAGAAAGTTTAATTAAAAAAGTAGAAAAACAAAAATTAGATCCCAAAAAAATGCCAATTAAGACTTGGTCAAGAAAGTCAACAATAATTCCAGAATTTATTGGTGTTAGTTTTTTGATTTACAACGGAAAGAAATTTATACCAGTTACTATTTCTGAGGATATGGTAGGTCACAAACTTGGCGAATTTTCACCTACTAGAACATTTTTTGGTCATACACCTGCAGATAAAAAAGCTAAACCAGCAACAGCAGCTAAAAAATAATTATGAATAAAAAAAAGAAAATTAACAGAAAAAAGGTTGATACAGTTAGATCAGTAAATAACAATATTAGATCTAGTGTTAGAAAACTTAACCCAATTCTTAGAGCAATTGTTGGTAAAAAAGTTGATGTTGCTATTAGAGATTTACAATTTTCTGCAAAAAGAATTACTAAAGAGATTAGAAAAACTATCTCATCAGCTGTGGCAAACGCTGAAAACAATAATCAATATGATATTGATAGCTTGATTGTTAAAGAAGCCTATTGTGGAAAAAAAGTTGTTATGAAGAGATTTAGACCTAGAGCGAAGGGTAGAGCAGCACCAATATTGAAACCTTATTCAACGATTACAATTATATTATCAGAAGTAAAACAAATGGAGAGTCATGGGACAAAAAGTTAATCCAGTAGGTTTTAGACTTGGTGTAAATAGAGGTTGGGACTCTGTTTGGTATGCTAAAAAGAAAGATTTTGGAAATTACTTAATAGAAGATTTTAAAATTAGAGCCTATATTAAAAAAAATGTAGTTAACTCTGGTGTATCAAAAGTTATGATAGAAAGAACTTCAAACAAGTGCTTTGTGACAATCTACACTTCACGACCAGGTTTTGTTATTGGTAAAAAAGGCAGTGACATTGATAAAATTAAAAATAATTTATCCAAATTCACCACAAACGAAGTAACACTGAATATTAAAGAGGTTAAGAAACCAGAAACAAATGCATATTTAGTTGCTGAAAATATCGCCCAACAATTAGTGAAAAGAATTTCTTACAGAAGAGCAATGAAGAGAGCTATGCAGTCATGTATGAGGCTAGGTGCAAGAGGTATTAAAGTTTCAATTAGTGGAAGACTGGGTGGTAATGAGATTGCAAGAACTGAATGGTTAAGAGATGGTAGTATTCCCTCTCATACATTGAGAGCTGATATTGATTATGCTGAGGCAGAGGCTTTAACAACTTATGGAATTATTGGTATAAAAGTATGGATTTACAAAGGTGAAGTATTTGCTAAGGAGTTCAGCCAGGAAACAAATAAAATTATGCCTAAAGAGGCTAAAGAATAATTATGTTACAACCGGTTAGATCAAAATATAGAAAAGCTCATAAGGGCAGAATTCATGGAACAGCTACGCGTGCTGCAAAAATTAACTATGGTTCATTTGCTTTAAAAGCAATGGCTCCTGATAGAATTATTGGAAAACAAATTGAAGCTGCTAGAGTTGCTTTAACTAGACATATGAAAAGACAAGGTCGTGTTTGGACTAGAATTTTTCCAAATATCCCTGTTTCTAAAAAACCGGTTGAAGTTCGTATGGGTAAAGGTAAGGGTGCTCCAGAGTATTGGGCATGTCGAGTTAAGCCAGGTCGAATTTTATTTGAAATTGACGGTGTTTCAGAAGCAATTGCAAAAGAAGCTCTTTATAAAGCTTCTGCTAAATTACCAATTAAAACTAAATTTATAAAAAGATTTGCATAATATGAAAAAACAAGAAATCAAAAAATTATCTAAAGACGAAGTTATAAAAAATATTGATAAATTAAAAAAAGATTTATTTAATTTTAGATTTCAAAGAATTAATTCAGAAATTAAAGACCCATCAAAAATTGGACAAACAAAAAAAACTATAGCAAGATTAAAAACTATACTAAAAGGAAAATTAAATGCCTAAAAAAATATTAACAGGGATAGTTACTAGTGATAAACCTAATAAAACTATTACTGTAGCAGTAGAGAGAAAATATTCACACCCTGTACTTAAAAAAGTAGTTAAAGTTAAAAAAAAATATAATGCACATGATGAAAATAATAAATTTAAAACTGGTGATAAAGTTTCAATAATTGAGTGTAAGCCTTTTTCTAAAAATAAAAAATTTCAAGTATTGGAGGGTTCTAAATGATACAAGTACAAACTGAGCTATTAGTTGCTGATAATACGGGTGCGAAAAGAATTGAATGTATTAAGGTTTTAGGTGGATCTAAAAGAAGATACGCTAGCATTGGTGATACCATTGTTATTGCTGTAAAAGAGGCAATACCAAAAGGCAAAGTTAAAAAAGGTTCTGTTCATAAGGCTGTTGTAGTCCGTGTTAAATATGGAATTCATAGAGATGATGGTTCTAAAGTTAAATTTGATAATAATGCTGCAGTTTTAGTTGATGACAAAGGTGAACCAGTTGGTACTAGAATTTTTGGTCCTGTAACAAGAGAATTAAGAAATAGAGGTCAAATGAAAATAATTTCGTTAGCCCCTGAGGTTTTATAAAATGATTAAAAAAGGTTCTAAAGTAAAAGTATTAACTGGAAGAGACAAAAAAAAAGAGGGCGACGTCATTGAGATAGATAGACCTAACAATAGAGCAAAAGTTCAAGGAATTAATATTGTGAAAAAGCATGTAAAAACAACAAAAGAAAAAAAAGGTGGAATAGTTTCTAAAGAAAGCTTTATTCATATTTCAAACCTGGCACTTGTTGTTATAAAAGATAAAACAAAAAAAACTGAGGCTAAAAAATAATGACTCCAAGATTAAAAGAACTTTATTACAAAGAAATTCAACCTGCACTTAAAGAAAAGTTAGGCTTTAAAAATACTTATCAAGGTCCCAAAGTTGTTAAAGTTGTCATTAATATGGGCTTAGGTCTTGATGGCGCTGATGCAAAAATAATGAAATCTACTGAAGAAGATTTAGGAAAAATCACAGGACAGAAACCAATCGTTACAAAATTTAAAAAATCTGTTGCCAACTTTAAAACAAGAAAAGGCACTAATGCAGGATTAAAAGTTACGTTAAGAGGTAACAAAATGTATGAATTTATCGACAGACTAGTTAACATTGCGTTACCTAGAATTAAAGATTTTAGAGGCTTATCTCCTAAAGGTTTCGATAAATTTGGTAATTATACTTTTGGAATTAAAGAACATATAATTTTTCCAGAAGTTAATTTTGATAGAATAGATAAAATTAGAGGGCTTGATGTAGTAGTTGTTATTACTGCCATGAATAAAGATCATAGTTTTGCCCTTTTGGAAAAATTAAATTTTCCATTCATTAAAAAAGGAGACAATTAATAATGGCTAAAGTCAGTGCAGTTAATAAAAATAATAAAAGAATTAAACTTTCAGATAGGCTTTTCAAAAAAAGACAGGCTTTGAAAAAAATTGTTATGGACAAGAAAATTTCACTTGAAGAAAGATTCACAGCACAACAAAAACTATCAAATTTGCCGAGAAATTCTGCAAAAAATAGAGTAATGAATAGATGTCAAATTACTGGAAGACCGCATGGTGTTTACAGAAAATTAAAAATATCAAGAATAGCTTTAAGAGACTTAGGATTGCATGGATTAATTCCAGGCATGACGAAGTCGAGCTGGTAGAAAGGAATATATGAGTTTAAGTGATCCAATAGGGGATATGATAGCAAGAGTGAAAAACGCTTTAGTGAGAAATCACAAAAAAGTAGCATTACCTTCGTCCAATTTTAAGGTAAAAATTGCAGATATTCTAAAAAGTGAGGGTTTTATTAAAGATTATAAAATTGATGCTGAAAACAACAAACCAGTTTTATCAATTGACTTAAAATATTACTCTGGAAACCCAGTTATTAGTACCTTTGAGAGAGTATCTAAACCAGGTAGAAGAATATTCTCAAGTGCTGACAGTTTACCAAAAATTAATGGTGGGCTTGGTGTTGCAATTGTTTCAACACCAAAAGGTGTTATGACCGATGTTGATGCTAGAAAACAAAAAGTTGGTGGCGAAATAATTTGTAAGGTATTTTAATGTCTAAAATTGGTAAAATAGCTATCTCAATTCCTGAAAAAGTTAAAGCAGTGCTGTCTGGCAGTATTCTTAATATTGAAGGACCATTAGGAAAGAAATCTCTTAATGTTGATCTAGAAATGTTTCACGTTGATATTACAGAAGGTAAAGAAATATTAATTAAACCAAAAATAGTGGATAAAAATTCAAAAAGATTGTGGGGAATGAATAGAAGTTTAATAAACAACGCTGTTATTGGCTCTAGCACTGGATATGAAAAAATATTAGAGTTAGTTGGTGTTGGTTATAGAGCTGCGCTTAAAGAAAAACAATTAAATCTACAGCTTGGTTATAGTCATGATATAAATTTTGATATACCAGAGGGTATTAAGATTGTTGTTGAAAAACAAACAACTGTTAAAGTTAGTGGATCTGACAAACAACAA
>Ga0209709_10001415_pt1 | contig 22239 bp, 30 predicted proteins | sample ArcticOcean_MG_C_2_FD_187435 | JGI IMG/M metagenome (GOLD analysis project Ga0209709, IMG submission 187435) | Marine microbial communities from western Arctic Ocean - ArcticOcean_MG_CB4_136 (SPAdes) (version 2) | ecosystem: Environmental > Aquatic > Marine > Oceanic | place: Arctic Ocean...
GTTTCTTTTGTGACCTTACGCTTTCTCTTAAAGCCCATTAAAGGCTTTAGCTTCCTGACGGTATTAAAGTATTTACGACCAACGTAATCATGTCCATTGCTAAGGTTGGTAATGCGATACACAAAACCATAAAAATCACCAATATCATCAGAAGTGAATTCTCTCCCATCAAGCGTCCAGTGTGTCGTCGTCATCTAAATCAAATCCTCCGCGTTTAGACCATTCTAAATTAGCACCGCAAAAAGGACAGTGTGTTACTTCAATATCAAACTCAGCTGCAGGATGTTCATAGCCTAAGTCCTCTTTAATATGAACCTCAAATGGTTCACTATTACACTCATTACATATCATAAACTTAATTCCCCTATTGTCCAAAATGACATCATATTATCATAACTTCCGATGTACTTACCATCTATATATATCTGAGGAAATGTCCTAGTCCCTGGTGGAACTGCTTCAAAGAATTGTTCTGGTGTCCAGTCAGGACCTTCAACATTTCTTTCTTCATACGATACATCTTTCTGATCTAATACAGCTTTTGCTTTGCTGCAATAGATACAGTTGTTCTTACTCCATACAATTGCTCTACTCATAAGCTTAATCCTTTAAATGTTGTTTCGGTAACATCTTGTTTAGTGCCGCCAACGACATAAGATGTAATCTCTGTTTCTTGCGGAGCTACTTGTACTGCTCCTCCACTAATCCATTTCTCTGTCCATGGTAGTGGGTTATGTAAATGTGTATGGAATGGTACTGCATAATTTAGAGACTTAATTCTCTTTGCTCCTATCCATCTCACATATTCTTTTAGAAGTTCGGCATTCAATCCAATCATTGAACCATTACCGAATAGGTAATCACACCACTCCTCTTCTTGAGTTAATGCATCTTCAAATAATCGCATTACTTCATCATTAGTTTCTACTTTGATTTGTACAAACTCTTTATCCTCTTTAAGAAGAGTTCGTATAATATTTAACGATGCTGCAAGGTGTAAGTTCTCATCTCTTGCAATTAGTTTAATGATTTTAGCATTACCTTCCATCTGCTTTAACTCTGCGAATGCCCAGCTACATGCAAACGACACATAGAACCTAATACCTTCAAGGATGTATATACTTATCATACATAGATATAACAGTTTTTTATGCTTATAGCTACCGTGAGGACCCTTAAAATTGATCAGGTTGTCATAATGTTCTGAGATCGCATTACCACACTCGGCAATTGCAGGGATCGATGTGATCTCGTCAAATACCTTCGATGGGTTAGCATATGTATTACGTATAACATGTGTGTATGATCTTGAATGGATAGTCTCAAAGAATGCCCATGTCTCAATCAATAACTCTAATTCAGGATTACTTGCAATTGGCAACAAAGCCAAGTCAGGTGATCTGCCCTGCACTGAGTCTAATAGGATTTGTCTCTTTAAATTAGATGTGAATATGTGTTGCTCGTTCTTTGTGAGCTTACCAAAATCAATCTTATCTTTTGTTACATCGATCTCGTCAGGAGTCCAATAGAACGATAACATCTTTTCATATAACTTTTGTAATGGTGGATACTTTACTATATCATATCTTGCTATGTCAACACCCTCATCGAAGAATAGATCTTTGTCCATGTGTCCTTTTGTGTTTATCTTAAATACAGATTTTTTCATACAATATACCAAGTTGGTACGACGGTCTTCCATGCTGCTATATGATTCTTATACTTCATATAATAATTTCTATAGGCAGTTATGCTGTCGACATCTTTGACATCGTCAGGCATGGCTTGGGTCGGTTGTGTAAACGGCTTATCACCACAATTACGTGGCGGGCTCTTTAGTACTTCTTTGAGTTTTACATACGACATATGATCCTTGCCGTAGCGTATAACAAATTCATTATGTAAATGACACCACATCGAATAGAGGAATGCGTAATTATTTATACTTTCTCGAAGCCACACATTGGATGGATGATTAACATGTGAAGCTTTATATAAACTATCTTCCTCGTGTCTCCATCGCTTGATCTTAGATCCTATTTTATTCTTGTCATAGTATGCTGCACCATCAAGAACACGATGAGCTGTAGACATTAGCTGTGCATATTCCACAAGCATCTTACTACAATGTTTATCTAAGTGCATCTGTGCACTAGTCTTTGCATCTTCATCTAAATAAAATATATTCATTCATCCTCCTTAGTATTAAGTGGTCCCCATATATCTGGGAATATACGTATAGGCTCGAACTCCATCCAGACTGTGTCTGGATTGTCGAACTTATATTTTTTGTAATCTTCGAATTGGGTAACACGGACGTTGCCGTCACCTAGTGGTTCTTTCATTAAACTCATGTGTATATTATATCATAGTTTGTACTGAATGTACATCTATATTGTGAATGATTCTCCACAGCCACATCTAGCTTTTTCTTTAGGATTATAGAATTCAAATCCTTCATTTAGACCTTGAACTTTATAGTCTATCTCACATCCAGATACGTAGGCAAGAGACTTCGCATCAACAACAATGTTAATACCTTTCTCTAAGTAAGACTTATCGTCTACATTAACTTGGTCTGCATATTCTAAATGGTAGGCTAGGCCTGAACAGCCTGTGGTTTTAACTAATACTCTAAGCTTACGATCTTTCACTTGATGAATTAATTTGTCGGCAGCAATGTCAGTTAGAGTTATCATGGTATTATTTATAAAGAAGAACCGGAGTATTTGGTTATAAGGAACTCCGGAGGGAACCTCAACTAACTTATGCAGCTAGTAAATAATCTGACTGATTGCCGATTAAATTTTCATGTTTAAGCCTTTGTTGGCTGACGAGTCTCAAGCGGCTCTGCTACCTAATCGATGCCGAATCTCCCCCACTAAATAAATCTATTCTAAATCTATTTGGTGGAGGAGGTGGGAATTGAACCCACGTGTTAAGTGCTCCTACTATTACCTTTACGTCGTTTTACTCACTTCATTCTTGAATGAATGTTATGCATCATCATGAGTTAGTAGCTTCCACAATACCGCTGCAGAAATTAAACCTACTAAACCAGCGTCACCTAACTGGGAAACGATACCGATAATTGTACCGATTACGTCGCCACCTAAAAAGGCTACTGATCCACCGAAAACAATTTGTAATAAGATCGTAAGACCAATTAAAGACATTGCTATCTGTGTTGCAGCACTAACGCCGCTTGTGATTTTATCTAACATGTATTCTCCTATGTCGTTTTTTAAAAGTAGTTTAGCCTTATCTCGAAGGTGGTTCATCCTTAAACTTTTCGTTTATTTCATCATTTAGTTCAAGGAATAAGGGGTGGAAGAAGTTGGACAACAGTCCTATGAGAGCGATTGTTATTATAAAGCCCGCGCCCGCCCATGTAAGTAGTTCAATCATAATTTATTTATCTATCCTGAAACCTCCAGGATACCTTTTTTCAATTTAAAGAACTATTATAACATAATTTATAGGGAAAGTACACAGTAAACGCAACTATTTTGCGCAAATAGTTTAAAAAATCCATATTATGATTATTCATAGAAATAATGTGGTCTATATGCATTAATTTTGCTTGTACTATCAGTAGATGCATATTCCAGTAGTTCTTTATAGTGGTTCTGCATATCATTATCATAATCATTGCCACCATCAGCATCTTCGTGTGTTAGGTTCGGCCTAGATAATATATTTTCTTTTAATAGTTCTTTATTGTTATCAGTACGTTTAGGTTCTATACCGTGTTTAATAAAATTACCAACCATTTCACCAATGAAATGATGGCCATCCTCTCCTCTATGTAGGTCTATATATGAAGGGCCGAAATCCATATCAAGCGGTTGATCTGGATCGTCATGTAACCCATGAATTCTATCACCATTTGCAATAATACCTTGGATCTCTAACCAACTGTCTATTTGGCCTAGGTTACCAAACATTTCATTACCAATTTTAGGTTTTAAATAAAGTAAATCTGCAAACTTAGGCTGATACCAATTATCAGTTGTCCACCAATAATAAGGAATATCATGTGCATGGCAATACGAGGCAACATGGTTTTGTGCCATTGCCCATTTTTGCATTAGATCATTGTGTATCATTGGTAGATTTAAATAAGCTTCTCTATAATCTACATATCGTTTATAATGTTTTAAGATCTCTTCTATATGTGGGTCTTCATGATTTTTCAAATAATATGGATGTACATCTTGTTTATATCCAGCCTGATATAATACATTTGGAAACTGTAAACCTAAGTGATTCATTAGTGAAGGCATTCTTTCTAACATATCTGTTTCTTCATTTTTCCTTAGATAGGTTCCTGTAGATGTTAGCCTAATCATTCCTTCACGTGGATATTGATTTAAGTAAGTGAACTTATCTGAGCGAGGTGGTTCAGTACCTAATCTAAGATTATCAACAAAACATCCATCTCTAAATGGATCATCTGCATACAAGCGATGATATGGAATATCAAACCTATCTGCATACGTCCACTGTATCATAACCATATCTGGCTTGATTGTATTTGTTTCTAACCAGTGGATTGTAGAATCTGCTATAGCTCCTGCTGAATCTCCACCCTTAGCAAGGTTAACAACATTAGTATCACCTAATATTTTTCCAGCTATATGTGGCCAGAGCTTCTCTGTATAACCATTGGCTATAGCATGGGCAGTACCATGAGTGTGTGAACAACCGTTAGCTAAGATCATTTAATCCACTCCACTTAATAAAGTTTTTATAGTCATCCATTGTATTCACTATAGGTTCACCTTTAACATTTAAAGAAGTATTAAGCAACATAGGGCAACCAGTTTCTGCATACCACAATTCTAATACTTCTCTTAATATACTATCACACTCCGGTGTAACTACTTGTACACGTGCAGATCTATCTACATGCTCAACTAATTTAAAATCTGGACTCTTGTGTTTAGGTGTGAATTGCATATACTCACTGCCATGTCCTGTAAAATATTGCTCAAAATGTTCTGATAAAATAGCAGGTGCAAATGGTCTCCAAGTTTCTTCTCGTTTTTTTATACCATATATAGGATGAAGGAATTCTTGGTTTCCTCTAGGATCACATAGCAGTGATCTGTTACCTAATGCTCTTGGTCCGAACTCTGCTCTACCAGAACATACCGCAGCTATACCACCATCTAATAATTCTTTTATTATTTTTTGTGGATTCATACGCGGTACTTCAGTTCCTAGGTACGGTCCTTTCCAATTTAGTTTCTTTCCGTAATGTCTTGCTGCTGCACCTAATGCTGAACCAGCATCACCAGGGTTTGGCATTATCCAAATGTTATCTCTCATAGAAGAAGCTTTACTATTAGCTACACAATTTAATGCACAACCACCCATAATAACTAAAGGCATATCAGATGTGGTATGCCGTTGTATTGTTTTAAGGAAATAGTATTCATAATGATCTTGAACATTTCGTGCAATATTTCTGCAATCTTGAGTAGTCTTAAGTTTGATTTGAGCATTCTCATATCGTCGTTGCCATAACCAATGATCTATATGACAACTACCTTGAAACATTGGAGCTAGCTTAGGCACAGAATCTATAAAACCAAAAAGCTTTACATCTTCTCTGTTGTATCTGCCACCAAGTGCTGCCATTGCCATAACAATATATTCATCTTGCATTGGTTTATATCCAAACTCTTTTGTTATATATGAGTATGGCATACCATAAGACTTAGGGTATTTCATTCCCCAAGTTTGTTTCATTACTCCATCACGTACTTGATGGACTGTAGCTGTCTCCCATTCTCCAACAGCATCCATAGTTAGTATATCACAATCATCAAATGGAGATGTTGCCCATCCAGCCCAAGCGTGTGTTTCATGGTGGTTATATTCATGGTCGACATGAATGTTTCTTTCTATTGGTTCTTGCCCTGACCATTTACGGCGTGAGTTTACATTGGCAAGTATTTGATGACCAACTACAACATCGGCCTTTGGGAGTAGGTTAGCATCTAACCATTTAGAATTCTTCTTACGATCATGTCTTTCTTGATGGTGAGCTTCTAGTATCTCACCGTCTTCAATTAAACACCATGCCGCATCATGCGATCCTTCAGATATTCCTAATATTCTCATTATAAAACACAGCTCTCACAATAGTCATCATATTCCTGATCAGATGCAAAGTCTTTACGTTCATAGTCCATAGTGTCTGACTCATCTTCTGAAGCCATGTCATGTGTATTAAAGTAATATAATTGCTTACCACCGTATTTATAGAAGGTAATAAGATCCTTCATCATCTCAGACATAGGAACTTTATTGTCCTCATACTGAGCTGGGTTATAACTGGTATTAATAGACATACCTTGATCTACATACTTCTGAATAACAGCCATGATCTTTAAATAACCATCGGGTCCTTTCTGATCCCATAGTAAATCATATTTGTTTTTCAGGTTATGTATTTGTGGTACAACCTGTGCCATCACTCCGTCCTTCGATTGCTTGTATGATACAAGTGCACGAGGTGGTTCAATACCATTTGTGGCATTACCGATCTGAGCTGATGTTTCAGCTGGCATTATAGCCATTAACGTTGAATTTCTTATGCCATCCTTTAAAAGCTGCGCCCTGAGCGACTTCCAAGGCATTCTTTCCTTGTGTTTGACTAATTCATTGACCTCTTGTTTATATGTGTCTATTGGCAAGATACCATGTCCGTACTTAGTCTCCATATTTTTATAGCATCTTCCACGCTCTTTTGCTAGGTTTGCACTAGCTTTTATAAGATAATATGACCATGCTTCTGCGTACTCGTCAACCGTATCAAGGGCTTCATCATTATACTTTAATCCACGCTTCGCTAAGAAGTATGCAAAGTTAATGATACCTACACCTAATGGTCTTCTATTCATAGTTGATCTCTGTGCTGCAAGAATAGGATAGTCTTGATAATCTAATAGAGCATCAAGAGAACGTACAGCTAAATCACAATACTTCTCGAAGTCCTTCGGATCATTAATTAAACCCCAGTTGATTGCACTTAGAGTACACAAAGATATCTCACCTTTGTTTGCATCATCATATGATTCTAATCCATGACTAGGTAGATTAATTTCACAACAAAGATTAGACTGGTGTATCGGTGCTTGTTTCTCAATGAATGATCCATGTGTATTTGCATGGTCTACATTCTGTAGGTATATCCTACCTGTCTCTTTACGTTCAGTTAGAAATTGAGAGAATACCTCAATGGCTGGTAGAGATTTCTTACGTACACGTGATCTCTCATACTTCTCATATAACTCTTTAAACTTATCTTGATCCTCAAAGAATGCATCATATAATCCTGGCACATCATTGGGTGAGAAGAATGTTATCTTACCACCCTCTATTAATCTTTCGTACATAAGCTTATTAAACTGAAAGGCATAGTCCATGTTACGTACACGTGTTTCATCTGTACCACGGTTATTCTTTAATACTACAAGATCTTCAAATTCATAATGCCATACTGGCAAATAAACTGTTGCTGCTCCACCACGTACTCCACCTTGTGAACAAGACTTTACACTTGCTTGAAATAATTTAAGGAATGGAATTAATCCAGTATGTACAACAGATCCATCACCGATATGTGAACCTACAGCACGAAGTTTACCAGCATTAATACCTAAGCCAGCTTTCTTTGATATGTATTTAACGATTGAAGTGGATGTTGCATTGATAGAGTCAAGTGAATCATTGGTCTCAAGTACTACACATGAAGAGAACTGCCTTGTAGGTGTACGTACTCCTGCCATAATAGGTGTAGGTAATGATATATAGAATTTAGATATAGCATCATAGAATTCACGTATATATTTCATACGTCTTCCATTGTATTTGGCGAATAGTGTCATGGCAATCATGATGTATAACACCTGAGGTGTTTCATATATAGTTCCATCTGATCTGTTCTGTACAAGATACTTAGATCTCATTTGTTCCATACCAGCATAGGTGAAGTCATCATCTCTACTATGATCTAATATGTTATCATTGATATAACTTAATTCAGAGTCAGAGTATTTGTTTAGTACATCATTATCATATACACCAGCTTCGATGTTATGATCAATGATCTCTTTAAGTGGCCAAGGGTCTTTATCACCATATACTATCTTCTTAAGCTTATAATTAATTAGCCTTGCTGCTACTGTTTGATAGTTAGGCGTTGCTTCAGTGATTAGTTCTGCCGAGGATTTGATTAGGAGGTCATGTATGTTAACTGACTCCATCTCATTATATAATTGGATGTTGGCTCTCATCTCTATCTCAGAAATACTTACACCAACTAAATCATTACACGCCCATTCCAGCACTCGGTGAATCTTATTAATGTTAAATGGCTCAGTTTCACCACTGCGCTTGGTTACGAAAATCGACGTCATGTCACTCCAAATTAAATTTTATTGTAGGTATATTATATCATACTTACGTATGAAAGTACATCCTTACAATATATTATTAACAGATATAAAAATGTTTTCTTGTGTTTTATATATAGGAACACCAGCGAAATTTCCAGCTGGTACTATAGAATTTAAATTCACAATTGTTCCTTTGTACCCCTCATGATTCAGGATATATTGACCTTCTTGAAGTTCTTTAAACTCTTCATTAAGATCTATTGACGTATTGTGACCTAAGTCTTCTAAGACTTTGAGTATATCTGCTTCTTCCATACCAGTCTCTTCCTTTAGAAGGTATAGAGCTGCAGCATAAGAAGCTATTCTAGATTTACCGAACGGTACCTTCTCTAAAATTCTTTTAATATTAAATACTAACTTATGAAATACTGTATAAGTTTTCTTTTGAGCTGAACTTTGTGCTGAAGTTTTAACTAAAAGCTTTCCTTTATCGTCAATTACACCTGCATCAAATGCCTCAGTCTTATTCCACTGTGTTGTAAGTAGGCGAACAAACTTATACGTAATGAATAAATCTACCGCAGACTCTTTTAAATATTGGCTCATAACTTCCTTAATACATCTATAATAGTTGCGTCCATAGGGACCTCAACATAATCTTCTTCTGGTAAATAGTTTAAATAAACCAGAAAGGTTTTAACAATGCTTTGTAAGGTGTTGTGTGTCTTCGACATCAATATCTCCGCACACACATCTGGACCTAACACATTACCTAATATAATAATATGGTTTAGTATCAATCGTTCCTTTAAGTCATCGTCACGATAGTACCTATTGACTAGTCTATTAATATACTTAAACCGTGACATATCTTCTTTAAAATCATCGTCGGTCGACCACTTTTCTTTCTGATAATGCTTTGCAGCATACAACTCAAAGTTGTTTTTAGTCAATTCCATAATATATATTTATCCTTTAAAAGGGGTTTACTTCTTTTTAGCCTTTTTTTCTGCTTTTGGGGCTGGTGATGTACCATTGAATGCGTGAACTTCAGCTTCAGTTACTGGAACTGTTACTAGAGCGACACCATCTGGTCCTGTTAAACCATCTGCCGTTGCTACTGTTCCCTCTGGGTACATATCTTTTGTTACTCCTGCCAAGTTTGACATACTTTATCTCCTAATTATTTAAACAAATATCTTGAAGCCAAAAGGTTTTAAACCTATCTGATTCCTTTAGTTTCACTTTAATGTGATTGGCTCCTAATGTATCTATAACTCCTTCTTGACCGTCTTTAGATACTACAGGATCTTTCACTTTAAACAGCTTACCAGCCACAAACTTTTCTCTTATGTTTGAAGCCTTCTTTAACTTTACATCTTGTCTAAAAGATTTCTCTTCTTTTAAACCCATGCCTGAACGAACTGCATTCATCAGGCCTTCAGCATCTTTAAATCTCTTTGGCAAACCACTAGTGAATGCTATAAGATCATTCTCACTTGCTGCAGCTCTCATCTTCGAGGCTGACATACCTTCTGCACCTTCGGCATCAGGATCTCTCTCTCCAGCATTGATAATCTTTATATCAATAAAGTTATACATACCATGTGGACCTTTCTTGCCGTTGTACTTGGCTACAAGCTTGCCAAATTCATTCACTCTATCTGAGCCTACAACTAATTCTAAATTCTTAAATCCATCTTCGTGGGCTATAACTAATGCATCAAATATAGTCTTGACCTTCTTATCCATAAGGATCATACGTGCATGCTTAGGAAATACCTTACGCATATACTTTACTTTGGTCTTCCACTCTAGGGGGTTCTTTTTATTATCCTGCGATTGTGTAGCATAAATTCTATGAACACCTGATCCTTTAGAATGACTTACATCTAAAAGCTTTTCATGACCAATAGTTGGAGGATTAAATCGACCCCAATTTAGAGTTACAGTTTCTGCTGCAGCCTCCTCAAGATAATGTTCTTTAAAACTATGCAATGACATTATTTGTCGTACTTTACTTTTTCAGCAGATGCTATAGCCTTTTCAACCATGTCCATTGCTTGGCTAAAGGCTTTACTTTCATCAAAGTATTTTCCAGAGTTGTCACTCATACTAGGGCCAACATCCTGATCCATAAATCTTATGGTATCCATACTCTGTCTTAATTTAAAAGCTTCTTTCTTTAACGCTTTAAATTGTGCAACCATTTGTTGTGGGGTGAATAAACCTTTCACTCTCTTTGGTCTTTGTGCTTCTCGCAGATCTTTGAATTTTATCATCTTATCTCCTATTTAATCTTTTTAACTTTAGCCATGGCAGCTTTTAACTCATCGCCATCTTTAAAGTCAAGGTATACTGCAACGTGATCTTTACGTTTCATCATACGGAATTTACCAGTACCTTTAACAGCAGCTTGAATCTGTTTAGCAGAGGCAGCATCAGTCTTAATGATTACCCTTGGGCTATCAAGCTTTACAGCTTTGTTACCAAGAACACCTTTCATTTCTGTAGGAAGTATAGCACTAAATTTACCAACCTTTACTCCACCAGGATCTGCTTTAACATTCTTTGCAACCCATTTGGCTACTGCTTTTTTCAAATCAGCCACTGATGTATTGTCTTTAACAGTCATCACAGTCTCTCCATCACCTAATACTAATGAATCATCATCCATGTATGGCTTACCATTCCTACCCAGCTGCTTTATGAAATCTTTTGCAATATAATTCATTGTTGCACTTTCAGGATTACCATTCCACTTATCGTTATCCTTTACTCTAGCCTCATATAAGGTAGATTCTAAAAGATCGGGCCACATGTTTTCAATATCATCTTGATCCCAACCAAGTTCTGTTGTTACAAAACTAACAATACCTTTTTTCTGACCAGAAATAACATATGAATCCTTTCTAAATCTTATCATCATTCCATGCTTTTTCTCCATCTGACCCATCCATTTAGGACCACTGAACTTGTCCGGAATTACATCTGGATCGATGTCTATATGCATATTACCTCTACCAGCTTTAACTTTTTTTGCTTCGTCTATTGAAGTGAATTGTTTTACTAATCTTTGTATTAATTTCATAGTTTCTTATCTCCTTTTTGGATTCCTAAAGGAGCAAGTACTTCCTTATTAGTCTTTTTATTATTATCGTTGCTACGTAACCATTCTGCGCTGCTAAAGAAATCGAATACATCTTGTTTTGTACCACTAATAAATACTTTATTCTTTGCATTCTTATTTACATATGGTTGCTTAGCATTAGTATAATTGCCAGTCTCAGGGTTTTCTTCTGTATCAGCATTAATACCAAGTTCGTTATATATTAATGGAACAATTTTACCTTTACGACCATCAAAGTGTTGACCTGTAATTTTGATATCGTATCTCTTTTCCCAGGCAGCATGTTTCTTTCCATTTTGCTTTCCGGTCTTGTCTATATAATTTTTACTTGGATAAGCAAAGTACCATAGGTCAGTAACATCAAGTTTTATATTACCTTTAGCAGCAACTAAACCTTGGGCTGGCGCAAACTTGGCTGTAGCATTCCATGAAGCATGCTTGTCATCATCAGTCCATTTACCTTTGCGAGCTTCGTTTAAAGCGTCTTCTCTTAATTCTTTTATTGTTATCATCGTGATTCAGACTCCCATCCTTTGATTATGTCTTTACTAAAGTTATTGTAACTAAATTCCATACGGTCTACAATCTTCACTGCACCGTTTGTTAGGTGATCTATTGCAACATAGCCTTCGGCACCTGTTACTCTGAACCCGTCTTTAGTCTTTACAAATGTATTTATACTATCCATACTATCCAAGTGTGTTAATAGCTTTTTCTTAGCCATAACCAATTCATTCTGCATATCAAACATACTTATAAGCCCAGATTTGTTCTCATCTGAGAAGAATTCTAATGCTAAAAGTTTAGCTTCTTCTTTCCTGTCCTTCCCAGCATCCGACTTAAGACGCTCTTTTTCGGTGTCGTAACGATTAGATATCCAGCTGATGAGTTCACCAACGTAGGCTTTTGAGTCTGTGACTTCATCTTGTGATCTAACTTTCGTATTGCGGAAGGTATTGATATATAAATTAATATCTGTATTTGTAGCCACGTCAGTAAGCGTACTGGAGGCGATTTTCTGGAAGAGCTTTCCTGCATTTGATATATGTTTCGTAATTTCATCTGTTTCCTTTTTAGATAATGTGGCTAAACCAGATATGTCTGGTAGGTTAGCAGACTTCTGCCATACCGTTCTAACCTTTTTGAATGCAGCAAGTGTTACGCCGAAGCTTGCACTCATTGATTCAAAGGTTGAGCCTGAGTAATAAGTATGCCACACTACACCAATCTTTGCTCGCTGTATTTCTGCAGCTGCTTCAACGGGTATTGCATATACTATAGTGTTAGGGTGGAAGGTTACATACTTCTCCCCATCAATGGTTGTTTTCTTTAAGTCTCCTTTAGTGAACATGATGTCACCTTGATAGACTCCTTTTCTTATACCAAGTTTCTTTAATTCTTTAAATGCTATTATTAGTTTCTTTTGTAGATCACCTGAGGTATCAGCCTTCACATCCTTTTCTGATTTATATACCTTAGGATTCTTATTGAATATTCCTTTCTTTGCAACAAAGAACTTACCATCAGAAGGATCTATACCAGCGAATACCGCTGGTGCACCATCCCATTTAACTGTCACTTGCTTAGAACTATTATCATGCCCAGCCAACATGTCTCTGAGATCACGTAAAGCAAAGATAGCTGATCGTGCTCCGTCTACTCCACCGTCAATAACCATATCTTCGATATGAGTCATGTGTGTATTCTTTGCTTCTGCTATGTGTTGTTTAAAGCTCATCTGAACTCCGTTATCTTATCTTCTGGAACAGTACCAGTACCTTCAATATTATAATTGAATGAACTTGCTCCACTCTTTTTAAATGATATCTTATGGTATTTAGCTACATCATCAACTGTCTCTGCAAATATCCACATGTTTACTGTATAGTATTGTTTGAATGCTAGTACAGCAACTTTTAAAACACTAATAGGTTTACCATCTCTTTTTGGTGCAGCTTGTTTAATTGTACCAACCGTAATAACTTTATAGTCTGCTTTAGATGGATTGCCGAAGACCTTTACAACTGGAAGGTTTGTATCACCCATAGCCATACTTTGATTTAAGTCATTAATAACATTGATGCCATTCTTCTTTACATCTTTAATAATATCGTTAACAAGTTGGAATGATATAACATTACCTACCAAGAAGTTTACTGTTTGCTCAGTGATCTGTACATTGTTTTGTTTTTCTACTTTGATCTCTACAATATCATTACCCTTTGTATCAATCTGCTTACGATAATTCTCAATTGTTTTAACGTATGAAGCATTTAATCTCTTATCTTTTACAATAGCATTAAGCATTGCCCCTTGACTCATCTCTGTTAGATATTTACTACGCTTTGTAAGACGCTCAAGTTCTTTATCAGTACTCTTTTCATATTTCTTTCCTAGCATAGATATCTTCTTAAATAATTGTTTACCAAAGTTTAATACTTGTTTAGCCGCGGCCTGAAATCTTTTAAATGCATCTTTACCATAGTCTCTCATCTTATCTATAGTATCACCAAAGAACCCTTCTTGCAAATACTGTTCAGCAAGTTCAGGGAATTGATCGCGTACCTTTGCAAGATCCATGTTATCTTCATCAGGTTCATATTTACCCTTCATAAGAGTTGTGATCTTACCAAGTTTAGCTTGACCATCAGCCTTCTTTAAAGATATTTGATACCATTCAATACCGTTACATGTTAGTAGACCAGTCTTATCATCTGTTGTAATTGGTTTTTTACTTTCTAATGCATCATATAATTGTTTAGGTGTACCATCAATAAGAACGCAGTCAGCCGTATTGTTTTTAACATTACCTGTAATGCCTTCTTTATTTTTTAAAGCTTTGTAGTAGTCATTAATACCAGTCCAAATAACATATGGTTTAACGAACCCAATTTCTTTTTGTCTGTAATAATATGAACCATTGACTAACATGATTACATCTTTACCTAATGATTTATCTGCATCAACATAAGCAACAAACTTCTTCCAGTCTTTAATATAATCTCTTATTTTAAAATCACCACCAATAAACAATTGGTTTAATGTTTTCTTAAAGTTACTTTCATCTAAAGCTACTCCAATGAACAATCCTACACATTGAAAGAATTCTAAGAAGTCAGTGGTTGTAGCAATACCAAAATCTTGTAGGTCAACTGCTTTTCCTTTACCGACAGATCCTTTACCAAATTTATATGTAACTGCTCGGTTAGCTATATCGATTGATCCTTGTAAATCCGTATGAACCTTTACTATTTTGTTTTTACTAGTGTCAAAGATTAAAGGTGTTGGATGTTTACCCTTTAATGTTTTGTATAAATCTTTAATATCAGTTAATTGTTTATCAGAATAATCTATGTGTTTAATATCAGCAGGACCTGTATAAGCAATAGTATACGCTTCAGTGATAAACTCTTCTACCCAAACTGAATCATCATCTTTGTGTGGAGTCTTCTCTTCGTATCTTGTCTTACGATTAAGTACCTTAGCGAACTCTCTACGATCTAAACCAAAGTGATCAGCAGCAATCGATTGAATCCTTGCTTTCGATAATCCACGTTTAATTACATCAGGGTCTTTCCTTAATGCTTTCATCATAAGCAATGCTGCTTTATACTTGTCTTGGTGTTGGTGTCTATATATCATTCGCTTCACCTTCTTAGGGAGCAAATCAATCAGGCGCATACCTGTATCTTCTTGTACCTTTTCGTTAAAGCTTAACATTAATTATTTTTCATCCATGTTTTAGCTGCTTTATTTTTAGGCATTTGTTTAGACCATTTAGTAATGATATTTAATACATTACGTATAATGACTGGTGTTTTCTCTCTTACAGAGTTATCTATTACGAAAAAAAGTTTACCAAATGATCTCTTTAATACAGGCAAACTCTTATCTAACTGCATATATTTTTGTGTGACAAGCTCCGGTCCAATAGTTCTTTCACCATCTTCACCTCTCTTCTTATCACTTGCTATTGAATCCTCTAGAGGAATGGTTACATACACCATAGCACATTCGTATCCAAGCTGCTCTAATGTTTTCTTTTGGCCCATTACTTTTTTAGCGTTTGCACCTGTACCATCAATTACAAGACCTAATCTGCCAATCATAGCATAGTCTTGTTTAGATTTTGTATGTCTCTTTGCTACTGTACGTATAACACCACGTTCGAATTCTTTGTTAGGATCAAGTACGACTGCGCCTTTATCATCAGTAAGACCAGCATCTTTCATATAACGGGTGAACTCCATGTCAGAGTTAATTACTTTATATCCAAGTTGTGGTCCTAATGACATCCAATCAGACACGTAAGATTTACCGGCACCAGGAGCACCTGCCATAAATACTGCGTGAAAGATTGAGGGATCGTTTCTTCCCTCGAGGAATAACTTTAAAGACTTCATTAACACCCTTATAAATTGAAGATATAAAGGTATTTATAGATTTATAAATTCTTAATTATCTTATTTAAATTCTTAATTTTACTATACTTTTTAAGCTTTTGAAGCTTAGGTTCTATATTCTTTTGAATATTATCAAGTTTTATATAACCATAGTAATCTAAAATCATGACTACAGCCATGACATCACCTAGTTCTTTTTCAAGTTCAATTATATTTTGATCATCATACGGGCCAAATCTAATTAACTTAGAGTTAGCCTGTACGACTTCAGCACATTCTTCTGAGAGAATGGTTAGTGTTTCTTTTACATTCATTATTTATTTTTTGGACCTAGTATATAGTCCTGTTTTTTATATGTATCATCAAGAATACTTTGTAGTATCGAACCTAAAGCATCATTGAATTGTGACACACCATGTGGATCTTCTCCGGGATAATCTACAATCTCATAATCAAAGTTTATAGATTCTTGTGTCTCATTTATTTTAACATTCATATAACGATAGATCACATTGTGGTATTCACCACCCTCTAATCTTACATACCAATGTTCATCATCTCTACCATGTTGATCTACGAAAGACCATTTCTCAAATGGAATGAATTTAGGTTTTAACTTCATTGCTTAATGAAATCTACTTCATATGTATTACCATCATAATAGAATGTAATAGTTGAGTGTGAGTATTCATTAACTGATGTAGATTTCTTACGTGTTTCTGTCTTACATACTGTAGCTGTAGTTGTACCTGATTCTGCAGCTGCTTGATTCGCACCGATTGCACCACCAATAACAGCTCCTGGCAATTTACCACCATCTCCATCTGTTACTACATCACCAACAACTGCACCGAAGATTGCTCCCCAAAATGCTGCATTCGCAATGTCTGCTTGAGACGCTGCTGATACTTGTTGCTTACTACATACTTCAACCGTATATGGTTCTAAGTATATAACCTCACGATAGTGATCTTGTATATCAATAGTATCAGCCATTGCTGACAATGATGCTGCAAGTAATACACCCGCTGTTAAACCTATAATTTTATGTTTCATTTATTTCTCCATTCAAAGGTATATTATAACACAGTTTTAGCGGTTTGTACATACTATTTTTCATGTTCTCCCTCAACTTTATATGTTGCGGCAAGTGTTTCTTTAAGCTCTTCATCAGGTGGATTTCTCCAATTATGAACATACTTCTTTGTTGCAGTAACACCAGTTGGTTCGATAGCATATGAATCTCCAAGTCCACCTGGAGTTGGTATGTTTTGTTTCTTATCTAAACCAGCATAGATACCTACTCCTGCAGTTCTCTCCCAACACTCAATGATATCATCTCTGATATATTCTAATGGAGTACCGGTTGGATACTCATGACTCCAGTTATGCGCCATCTTCATAGCATTAGCACGGATAGTTTGTATCCTACGCTTTTCATAATATTCCTTACGGCGGAATTCAATCCTATCCATAAACTTTTTAGAATAGCCTTCGTTAAATAACGCTTTAAACATTTTGTTTTACCCTTTTTGATGTAGGATGTCTTTTTGCTGTATGAGTACTATGACTCATATCCTTGACAAACCTTGGTTGACCTTTCACTCTTTTCTTAGCTGTAGGTATCATTTGCTTTCCCATTATTTCTCCTCTTTTACGATATACATCACTTCAGCTTCTTTAAACAAAGCTTCAGCATCCTTTATTGATTCATCCCAATCCTTATTATAATCCTTTGGTCTCATAGCAACAACTGTTTTGATTCCAACTTGAATAATACCTTTAGCACATTCATTACAAACAGGCAAACCATATACGTATAATGTAGAATCTTTTAAAGAAACTCCATTAAGACCAGCATTATATATAGAATTCATCTCTGCATGTACAACTAATTTGTACTTTCTTTCTCTATCTTTTAATCGAGCACTATTATCACTAATACCTCGTGGGAAACCGTTAAATCCTTGAGTTAATACTTCACCGTTATTACCAATAACCACAGCACCAACTTTAGTGCTTGGATCTTTAGACCATGTGGATACTTCTCTAGCTAAACCGAGATATCTATCTCCCCACTTCTTGCCATGTATTTTGGCTCTCACAACGATAAAATTTCTTCAACAAGAGATTCTTTCTTCTCGCGTCGATCTAACTCTACCCCTTCTTTACGTGCCGCCTTTTCTAATTGAACTTTAGTCATCTGCATTAGATGTTCCTTATTCAACATTCTAGAAATATATGGTTTTAAATTACTCATAACTAAATCCCTCTCCTACTGTGTCGTACCTTGGTGAAATTTTAACCGGCTCGTCTCTAACATTAAGAGTTTGGGCCGTATCCTCTACATCATACAGTCTCATCTTAGCCCTGTCAATTCCTAATACAAACTTCTTGTTTGCTCCTGTTGGATCATTATATCTATTCTTTAACTGCTTGACCATTATCTGGTTAAGGTTATCTAACTCTTCTGTAGATATAAGTGCAAACATTAGATCAGCCGTAGCTGGTAGACCAAATGATTCACTTGTATCTTCTAAGCCTACATCAGAGTTACCAAATCCACCTCTTGTGGTTTGTGTTGCAGTTAGAACTGGTAGATTAAACTCTACCGCTATACCACGTAGCTCTTCAGCGATTGCTTTCACATATGTGTATGAATTAATAGAACCACCCATAGCTTTCATACGTGCACTTGCACAGATATTTAGATAGTCTATACAAATCAAATCAGGTTTAAAGTCTCTCTTGATCTGTAATTCTTTTAGTAATGATCTAAAGTTATTTGCATTTGCTGCACCTGTAGGATATTCTTTTACAATCAGTTTACCTACACCTTTATCAGTTAGCTTATGCATCTTCTTATCAAACATATCCTTACTTAAATTCTCTAACTGGTCAATAGGCACATTCATTAGATTTGCATCAATACGTTCAGCAATTCTTTCTTCTGCCATCTCCATAGTTATATATAGGACATTTTTCATCTGAGTTAGAGCACCTGCTGCAACATGACACATGAATAGAGATTTACCTACACCTGTACCTGCTAAGGCAACATTTAAACTCTTATTAACTAAACCACCCTTAGTGATCTTATTAAACATCTCTAAGTCAAATGGTAAATGCTCTTCATCTCTATGATAAAATTCAAACCTAGAATCAGAATCATCTACATAATCGTGACCTACTTTAATATCAAAGTTAACACCGAGGGCTTCACTTAATACTTCAGGTAAAGAATTCTTACCTAGAGTATCATGCTTACCTTCAATTATATTTATAGAGTCCATGATAGCCAAATAGATTGCTCTGTCTTGACACCACTTCTCTGTATTTTCAATAAGCCATGGCAGAGTCTGTTCTTTATCCATAACACTAATCTCAGGTACAAGAGCTAATGAATCAGATGTTACCTTAGGATTATTTTTTAATTCTATACTCAGTGCATCAGCACTAGGTAACTTATTATATTTATTAACGAAGTCAACTATCTCAGAGAATACTGCACGATAAGGTTCTTCAAAATATATAAGCTTTAAATGAGGAATTACAGTTCTAGTGTAATCCTCATTAAGCATTAGGTTGCGTAAGATTAATGTTTCAATCTGCATTAAACATCTTCCTCGATGTGTGTCTTAATCATATCGGCATGACCGACTTCATACTTACTTATAAGATATTCTTTGAAGTCTGTATCTTTAAAGATAGGTTTCCAGAATGATTCAAGTAAAGTTTCCTTTGCACGAACTTTAGCTTCTTCGATCTCACCAGTCTTCTTATCAACTTTAGAGTACCAACCGATTGTAGGCTTGACAACATATCCACCTTCTATTGCTACATCTAACAAGCCAGAATATGTTTCAATACCACCTTCCCATGTAACAGAGATAGGGATCTTAGACTTCTCACGTACAAACCGTGACTTCTCTACATTGATCACAAAGTTATAACCCATGATCTCAGTACCTTTCTTCTCCTGCTGACGACCGATAATCCAGATATTATCACTTGAGTAATAGATACCTGTGCCACCTGACACAATAGCTTTAGGGAATAAACCAATCTCTTGGTAGGTATGGTTAACAGCAATCAATGGAATGTCTCTCATAGTTAAATATGGAGTGGTCATTCTGAATAAACCTTTAAGGGCTTTTGCTCTTGACATATCTGCCACAGACTTTTCATTCATAGCATCAGTTAATTCTTTAATAGATGCAAGGTTACCAATAGAGTCAATCATAATAATGACTTTATCTTTACGTTCAATGTTCTCTAATTGATTAATTAGATCAAACTTTAACTCTTCCACATTAGTAATGGGACTATGTAGAACTCGTGCAGTATCAATACCGAACGACTTAAAGTATTGTTGCGGGCTACCAAACTCTGAATCATAGAATAACAATACAGCATCTTCATACTTATCCAAGTATGCTGCTGCCATTAACAAACCAAACGAAGTCTTGAAATGCTTCGATGGTCCTGCTAATACTGTTAGTCCTGAGGTCAGACCTCCGTCTGGGTCACCAGATAGTGCAACGTTAATCATTGGTACCGGTGTGGTTACCATATCTTTGTCAGAAAACAATTTAGACTTAGAGAGAACTGCTGTCTCTTTAATTCTACTATTCTTCTGAAGCTTATCCATTATACCCAAGTATTACTCCTTTATTGAATTGATGTATCTATTATATCACATTTAGATGGGAAGTACATACCCCTGTCCGAAATCTTTTCTTCTATAACATTGTGGAGATATATGTACACTTGACATATTCTCCATTTTTTCTTTTGCGTATGCTTCAGGATCCATAGTTAACCAGCTAGGTGGATACATAATTTTATTCATGCTTATCATATCCATAGTTTCGAGAATTCTCTTTAGCATCTGTTGTCTCTCATATATCTCACCCCAAAATGGTTGCTTCTTATAGTAACCAGTCTTTGGTAATTTCCTACCTTCAAACTCTATCGGCCATGGTACTGCATACTCAACTGGTATTGGCAAGCTGTCACCAAATCTTTTTAGATCTATCCACATATCTCTTGGATCTGCATGTAATCTGCACAAGTGATGTCTAAGATCTATATTGCCAAAGACTAATGTAATACCACTTAGGTTGTTGCACTTAGCCATGTGATCTGTTACGTATTTAAAATTAGATTGTATTTGACCATTAAGGGTAAGACCATTAGTCTTTACAACCATACTACCCTCAGGAGCGAATGCTGCCGTATGAGAATCACCTATAGTTAACCAATCCGTATCTAGATCTGTGGAGACTAATGTTTTTGCTGAATTGCATTTAGCTTGTACTCGAGCGCACCAGTCTTTATCTAAGACATCTTTTCTCTTCGCTAGCATGTTACCATACTCAGGGCAAGGAATGTCTAGTGAATAGACTTCATCAGCTAGTAAAAAATTATCGATATGTTCTTTAAGTTTATCATTGAATCCACCGAATAGATTAATAGATCCACCGAAGTTAACCCCATGGTCTAAGTATAACTTTTCAACTTTATTGTTATCATGGTTAATACTTGTGTTTAGGTTCTCTGCCCATGTCCTAGCCCAACCATATCCATGGCTATTCTTCTTACGTGGTATTTTATTAAAAGTTCCTGTTATCATAAATTCTTATCCCATTCTCTATAACTCTCTGTTTCATATAGTGTCTCATCATGTAATTCTGGTTCTTTACCCACGTTCCAAAATAGTATATCTTTACCAGAATACTTTGGAATAAATTTCCATACCTTACCATCATATGTTGCAATGTTAGGAAATGGTGGTAAGTTCTCTTTACTCTCTGAAGCTGTGAATGCTTTCCTTTCAGATATCACTTGAGCTCTACCTAATTCACCTGCTTTCATATTTCTACTTACTGCCACAGATACAAACTCAGCATTCGGCCAAGCTATCTGTAATGAACGTGTCAATACACCGGTTGATGTAGCAACATAGACTACCTCAGGTTCTTTAATCTTACTGGCAACCTTTACCATTCCAGCTGTAACTAATTTATGTTTCAGTCCTAGGGGAATAAAAAATGCATTAGGATTCTGATCAGCCCATTTCTTTGCAATAAGGTTAAGGTTTGGCATGGCTGCAATTCTATGGAAGGATGCTTCTGCTCCTTGCTCTATGCAACATGCTTGATGAGATGATATTCTTTTAGATGAAGGCATAAATAAACGTACACTCTTATTGTGTCTATTAGCAACATCTAAAATTGAAACGCCAGCTAACCCAGTCCTTGGTTGAACATATACAATAATCTTTTCTTTAATA
>Ga0209709_10001419_pt1 | contig 22206 bp, 16 predicted proteins | sample ArcticOcean_MG_C_2_FD_187435 | JGI IMG/M metagenome (GOLD analysis project Ga0209709, IMG submission 187435) | Marine microbial communities from western Arctic Ocean - ArcticOcean_MG_CB4_136 (SPAdes) (version 2) | ecosystem: Environmental > Aquatic > Marine > Oceanic | place: Arctic Ocean...
ACCAATCGTGTTTCAATAGGCTGTAATTTTGGCGCAGATGTAACGCCTGGCAATTTTGTTACTCGAACAATTTCATTCCATATATCATTAGCAGATTTTATTTCAGGTCGCCAATTTCTGTAAAATTTACCATTATTATCTTCTACAAGATCTTTTGTGGTTATTTCAGGCATTGTAACAGCATTATCTGAATTGTTTGGGTTTTCTATCCTTGTTCCATTGTTAAGTTCAAATAAACCCTCGCCATTTGTTTTGTAGCGTTGTCGTTCTCCATTTTCATTCAACATATATTCAGATTTATACTGAATTAAATTTTCGTACATCGACAAAGGTGCTGGATCTAAAGATGATTCTACTCTACCTGCTTTTCCTACAACCGTTTTAATTTCAGGAAGAGTTGCCACAGCCATATCTAACTGTTGTAAAACTCGCTTGTTTTCTTCAACGCCTGAATGTGGCATTGATGTTGGCATTAACAGAAAAGAACCTTCGTTAAGTGAAGGCATAAATTCTTTACCTGTGTTTTTCATAATTAAAAACCCACAAATAACGATTGCTGTTGGGATAGATAGAAATAGTATTTTATTTGCTAAAGCCCAATTTAAAATGCGTGTATAATATCTTCTGAATAACGAAAAAACACCTAAAAGTCCAAGACAAATAATAGCCACAAAAACAAGATTCCAAAATATGCTTTTATCTACGCCTAATGGTCGCCAATATTCTGCCAAAAGAAATATGATTGCTAAAGCAGAAATTATAATATTACTATAATTTGCTTGTTGTTCTGTGATTTTCTCTTGCCATTTTAAAATAAATGAAATACCGAAAGCAATAAGAACAAACCCAAGCCAATATCCATAAATTAGTGTTGTTATCCCTAATAGAATTAAAAGACTATTGATAATTAGTTTTGAAACTTTTTTTATACTTCTTTTTTTGAATAAAAAGGAAGCAAAAGGTGGAATTAAAAATAAGGCAACAATAATAGATGCCGTTAGAGCAAAAGTTTTTGTAAATGCCAAAGGTCTAAACAATTTTCCTTCTGCACCAATCATTGTAAATACAGGAATAAAACTGATAATAGTTGTTAAAACTGCCGTTATTATTGCCCCTGAAACTTCGGTAGTCGCATTATAAACAACTTCATTTACAGGCAGTTTTTCTTTATTTTCTTCTAAATGCCTAATAATATTTTCGGAAAGAATAACACCAACATCGACCATAGTTCCAATGGCAATGGCAATTCCAGATAATGCTACAATATTAGCATCTACATTAAAGAGTTTCATCGCTATAAATACTATTAATACAGCAACAGGAAGTAAACCTGAAATAAGAATAGATGCACGGAGATTAAACATCATAAGAATGATGACTAAAATGGTAATTAATATTTCTAAAGATAATGCTTCGTTTAGTGTTCCTAAAGTTTCTTTAATAAGTTCTGACCTATCATAAAAAGGCACTATTGTTAGTTGAGACGTTCTGCCATCTTTCAATACTTTTGAAGGCAATCCTGCACTTAATTCGTTTATTTTAGATTTTACGTTATTAATAACTTCTAATGGGTTTGCACCATATCTTGATACAACAACGCCACCAACAACTTCTGCGCCTTCTTTGTCTAAAATTCCTCGTCTTGCTTTTGGTGCAAGGGTAACTTTAGCAATATCTTTTATCTTAATAGCTGTATAATCTTCGGAAGAAACAACAGCATTTTCTATGTCTGAAATAGATTTTATATAGCCTAAACCTCTTACTAAGTACTCTGCTTGGTTTATCTCAATAGTTTGCGCTCCAATATCTTTGTTACTTTCCTTAACTGCTTTTACAATTTGATGTAAACCAATATTGTATTGTCGCATTAATTCAGGATTTACATCTACCTGATATTCTTGAACATATCCACCAATTGAAGCCACTTCTGAAACACCACTTGCAGAAGAAAGTGCATATTTAACGTAATAATCTTGTACACTTCGTATTTCGTGTAAATCCCAACCGCCAGTTACATTACCTTGTTGATCACGACCTTCAATCGTGTACCAAAATATTTGCCCTAATCCTGTGGCATCAGAACCTAATGATGGATTAACGGCATCAGGTAAAAGATTATTTGGTAGCGAATTTAGTTTTTCGAGTATTCGACTTCTACTCCAATAAAAATCAACATCTTCATCAAAAATGATATAGATACTTGAAAACCCAAACATAGAAGAACTACGAATCGTTTTAACTCCTGAAATCCCAAGTAATGATGTGGTTAAAGGATAAGTTATTTGGTCTTCTATATCTTGTGGCGAACGACCATCCCATTTAGTAAATACGATTTGCTGATTTTCACCAATATCAGGAATTGCATCTACCGCAACAGGGTTGCTTGGTAAAAAACCTGTTTCCCAATTAAAAGGTGCGTGTATAATACCCCATCCTATAAAAAGTGATAGTAATAGGACAGCAATGAGTTTGTTTTCTATTAAAAATTTGATGCTTTTATTTAGCATTGATTTATTATTTAAACAGTTAGACATTGATATTTATGTAAATATCGAATACAAGAAATTACCCTAATGAAATATATCCATAGGACAAAACAGTCTATTGTTTAAAATCAAATTAAATAAGTCTCGTCAAGTTTGTAGATTTCCCTGACGACCAAAGGTGGAATATAAACTCTGTAGGTGTTAACATCTTCTTCTACATCCCCAAAAAGGTTGATATAAGAGTAAATAAAAGAAGTGACAAATTGCTGTTGTTCAAAAGAGAGGGTGTAAAAAGATAGTTGTAATTCATCTTGACCATCAAAAATCATCTGCTTATCAGTACAGCAATTCTTCATTGTTATTGAACAACTTTTAGTTGAAGGTTTTTGCATTTCCATCCCACAGCCTTTTGCTTTATGAAAAATTGCAGTTTCTACTAAAATATTTCCACAATAATGCATATCAAGGGTAAATGACATCGTAGTAAATAATACTACTATAGCCATTGTAAAAGACATAATTTTATGGAAAAATTTCTTCATATCACTTACAAATAAACAAAAAATTAATAACTTGTTTAAAAAAGCACACTTGAAGTGACAGAATCCATAAGGAATCACACAAAAATTTCTGATGATAAACTAAGAGGCCTATCAGGGTTTGTAAGCACTATGGTAAATAAAAGGGGTTTGCCTGATGAAAATGAAGTTCAAGCGTTCCTAAATTTAGGGTATACAGAGGGTAATATATTAGATGTCATTTTGGCTATCTCTGTAAAAACGATTAGTAATTACACCAACCATGTTTTCAAAACAGAATTAGATACTGTTTTTAAGGCAAGAGAATGGAGTGGATTAAGGTATCGAGAAGTATATTCAATTTTTTCAGAAGTCTTGTTTAATAAAAAAACGGTTACACTATAATAGTATAACCGTTTTATTGTTTTAGTAGCGAGGGCAGGACTCGAACCTGCGACCTTTGGGTTATGAGCCCAACGAGCTACCTACTGCTCTACCTCGCGATGTGGACGCCAAATATACATCAATTATTCATATACATCAATTATTTTTTTAGACAAAATTGAGATGCTTAAGCTATCTTTGATTTGTGAAAGATATAACACACCGTTCTGGCTTTATAACAATTATAGGCAATCCAAATGTTGGAAAATCAACACTAATGAATGCGCTTATGGGTCTTGATCTGTCTATTATAACTCATAAAGCTCAAACTACTAGACATAGAATTTTAGGAATTGTTAATGGAGAAGATTATCAAATTGTTTTATCTGACACCCCAGGAATTATAAAACCAGCATATGAAATGCAAAATTCAATGATGAATTTTGTTAAAGAAGCTCTGGATGATGCCGATATATTAATATATATGATTTCAATTGGCGAAACAAAGATTAAAGATGAGTCTCTTTTTAAGAAAATTCAAAATAGTAAGCTGCCGGTGGTTGTATTAATAAATAAAATAGACACGTCTAATCAAGATGAAGTTGAATCATCCTTGAAGCACTGGGAGGAACTAATTCCAAAAGCTTCTATTTATTCTATTTCAGCTTTAACGGGATTTTTTATTCCTGAACTTTTAAATATTTTAAAAGGTCTTTTACCTGAAGGACCTGAATATTTTCCAAAAGATCAAATTACCGATAAACCAGAGCGTTTTTTTGTTAATGAAGCAATACGATCTCAGATTTTAGAACATTATACAAAAGAAATTCCTTATTCTGTAGAAGTTGAAACTGAGGAGTTTTTTGAAGATGAAAAAATCATAAGAATTAGATCTGTAATTCTTGTAGAAAGAGAAAGTCAAAAAGGAATATTAATAGGACACAAAGGAAAAAAATTAAAGACAGTTGGAACGGGTGCAAGAAAATCTTTACAAGCCTTTTTTGGAAAAAAAATACATCTTGAAACTTATGTTAAGGTTTCAAAAAACTGGAGATCTAATATTCAGCAATTGAAACGTTTTGGTTACTAAAATTAGTCATATACTTTTGTTGAAATAAAAAGGGTTACTTTTGCTCAAAATCCAGAAAAATTGGGAAATATTGTAGCTATAGTAGGTAGGCCAAATGTTGGCAAATCAACATTCTTTAATAGAATGATACAAAGGCGTGAAGCTATTGTAGATGCACAAAGTGGAGTTACACGAGATCGTCATTATGGTAAATCAGATTGGAATGGAAGAGATTTTACTCTAATAGATACTGGCGGTTATGTTGAAAACAGTGATGATGTTTTTCAAAAAGAAATTGATAAACAAGTTACTCTCGCAATAGAAGAAGCAGATAATATTATTTTCATGGTTGATATTGAAGATGGTATAACAGGGATGGATGAGGTTATATCTAAATTACTTAGAAGGTCCCAAAAACCTGTTCTTATTGCTGTAAATAAAACTGATAATGGAAAAAGACTTGATAATTCTCTAGAGTTTTACGCTTTAGGGTTTGAACATATTTTCCCTATTTCAGCTATAAATGGAAGTGGAAGTGGAGAACTTTTGGATAAATTGATTGAAACATTTCCAGATCATTTACAGGAAGAGCAAAGTTTATTACCAAGATTTGCAGTTGTGGGTAGACCAAATTCTGGTAAGTCTTCATTTATTAATGCATTAATTGGAGAGGAACGTTATATAGTTACTGATGTTGCCGGAACAACCAGAGATAGTATAGATACGAAATATAACCGCTTTGGTTTTGAATTTAATTTGATTGATACAGCGGGAATTAGAAAAAAGTCAAAGGTAAAGGAAGATATTGAGTTTTATTCTGTTATGCGCTCAGTAAGAGCTATCGAAAACAGTGATGTTTGTATACTTCTTTTGGATGCTAAAAGAGGATTTGATGGTCAAGTACAGAACATCTTTTGGTTGGCTCAAAGAAATAATAAAGGCATTGTTATATTAGTCAATAAGTGGGACTTAGTTGAAAAATCAACAAATTCTGTAAAAGAATACGAAGCTTTAATTAGAAAAGAAATTTCTCCATTTGAAGATGTTCCTATTTTATTCATTTCTACGCTTAATAAACAGAGAATTTACAAAGCAATTGAGCTTGCTGTTAATGTTTATAAAAACCGTTCAAATAAAATAGTAACTAGAAAGCTTAACGACTTAATGCTTCCAATTATAGAAAATTATCCTCCTCCAGCAATAAAAGGAAAATTTGTAAAGATTAAGTTTTGTACTCAACTACCAACTTCTTATCCACAGTTTGCTTTTTTCTGTAATCATCCTAAACTGGTTAAAGACCCCTACAAAAGATTTCTTGAAAATCAACTTCGAAAGAATCTTGATTTTAAAGGAGTTCCAATCACAATATTTATTAGAAAAAAGTAATTAAATTTGATCTAAAATCTGTTTTAGTTCATATTTAATTTTCTCAAGCCTTATTAGAATACCTTGTTGAGCTGCTGTTCCTTTTTTTTGTTTTAACTGCTTTTTTGCTCCATCTAAAGTCATTCCTTTTTCTTTAACCAGGTGGAAAATAAGTTGAATTAATTGAATATCTTCTGGTGTATATTTCCTTGTGCCAGATTCTTTTTTCTTTGGCTTGATTTCATCAAATTCATTTTCCCAAAAACGTAATAAAGATGGTTTTACGTTAAATGCATTAGCAACTTCTCCTATATTGTAATAAAGTTTTTCTGGAAGGTTAACTAACATTAATCAAGGGATTGATTTTCTTGACTAGCTAAATTTAATAGAATATCAAATTCTTCAGAAGATAAATTCCCGTAATAAAAATTAATGGGATTAATTTTTTCTCCATCCTTAAAAACCTCGTAGTGAAGATGGGGTCCTGCTGAACGGCCAGTATTTCCAACATACCCAATAATTTCACCTCTTTTTACTTTTTGACCTCTTTTGACTTGAAACTTGTTCATGTGTGCATATAAGCTAACATATCCAAATCCATGATCAACCCTTATGTGCTTTCCATAACCTGAAGCTCTATTATCAGCCCTTTTTACAAGACCATCTCCAGTAGCATAAACAGGAGTTCCTTTGGGTGCTGTAAAATCCATTCCCCAATGCATTCTTGGTTTTTTGGTAAAAGGATCACTTCTGTATCCGTAGCCAGACGCAAGACGTTTAAGATCTTTATTTCTAATTGGTTGAATTGATGGAATTGCCGATAATAAATCTACCTTATTCGATGCTAAATATTCAATCTCATCAAGTGACTTAGACTGGACAACTAATTGTTTACTTAAAATGTCAAGCCTTTTGCTGGCATCAACTATAATTTCTGAATTTTCAAACCCTTCTAGATTTTTATATCTATTAATTCCTCCAAAACCAACAATTCTTTGTGATTGAGGTATTGGACTAGCTTCAAAATATACTCTGTATAGATTATTATCTCTTTCCTGAACGTTTTCAAGAACATTTTCAATTTGGTTGAGCTTTAAATTCATTAAATCATACTGTAGTGCATAATTTTCCAATTCTCTATCTTGAATTATTTCTTTTGGTGTTGATATAATATTAGAGTTTAATAGAATGAATAAAGAAAATATTCCAAAAATAATTGCAGACAGTATAAAAAGAATAAAATTAGAAACTTGAAGTGTTCTTGATTTTATTATAGGTATATAGGATAATGTTTTGTAATCAAAATAGTATTTAACTTTAGCCATATAAATTCAAGCTATTAAAGATTATAGAATATAATAATATGCAAATATAACAAAAGCATACTAAATCCTTTCTTTTCCCTAATAGTCATTTCCATTCAGATACTTATCTTTGTATGAAATTTATTTATAATATCTTTTATGAAATCTGAATTAGTACGTAAAAAGTTTTTAGATTTTTTTGCTTCTAAGCAACATGAAATAGTTTCTTCTGCTCCAATGGTAATTAAAAACGATCCAACGTTAATGTTCACTAATGCTGGAATGAATCAATTTAAAGAATTTTTTTTAGGTAATAATAATTCTAAAAATTCAAGAATTGCAGATACTCAAAAGTGTCTTAGAGTTTCTGGGAAGCATAATGATCTTGAAGAAGTCGGAATAGACACTTATCATCATACTTTTTTTGAAATGCTAGGGAACTGGAGTTTTGGGGATTATTTTAAAAAAGAGGCAATTAATTGGGCATGGGAACTTCTTACCGAGGTTTATAAAATAGATAAAGATAATATATACGTCACTATTTTTGAGGGTGATAAATCTGAGCATCTTGATAGAGATAATGAGGCTTTTAAATACTGGAGAGCTATTTTACCTGAAGAAAGAATTCTTAATGGAAATAAAAAGGATAATTTTTGGGAAATGGGTGCTCAAGGTCCATGCGGTCCTTGTTCTGAAATTCATATAGATATTCGTTCAAAGTCTGAAAAGAATTCGGTTTCTGGAAGCCAGTTAGTAAACAAAGATCACCCTCAAGTTATAGAGGTTTGGAATTTGGTTTTTATGGAATTTAATAGAAAATCAGATGGATCTTTAGAAAAACTCCCCGCTAAACATGTAGATACAGGTATGGGATTTGAGAGGCTTTGTATGGTTCTTCAGGGAGTAACTTCTAATTATGATACAGATATTTTTAAACCTCTAATCATTGAAATAGAAACTCTCACTAACACCACTTATGGTAGAAATAAAAAGATTGATAGAGCCATAAGAGTAATTGCTGACCATATAAGAACTGTTTATTTTTCAATTGCCGACGGACAATTACCAAGTAATACTGGTGCGGGTTATGTGATTCGAAGAATACTTAGAAGAGCAATTCGTTATGGGTTTACTTTTTTAAATCAGAAACAACCATTTATAAATAAGTTGGTTGATACTTTAAGTAAACAAATGAGTCTAGTTTTCCCAGAACTTAATAAACAACAAAAATTGGCTGAAAATGTAATAAGAGAAGAAGAGACATCATTCCTAAAAACCCTTGATCAAGGCTTAGTTATGCTAAATTCTCTATTAATTACATCAGATAATGAAATTTTAAGCGGAAAGAAAATATTTGAATTATACGACACTTTTGGATTTCCATTAGATTTAACTGCTTTAATAGCAAGAGAAAAGAAGTTTAAAATTGATGAGGAAGGATTCAATGATGAAATGAAAAAACAAAAAAAAAGATCAAGAGCTGATGCTGCATCTTCATCTGGAGATTGGAAAATTATTTTAGATGATGATGTTAAAGAATTTGTGGGATATGATATTTTGGAAACTGATGTCAAAATCACTCGTTATCGAAAACTAAACAATCAAAAAGATGGAGACTTTTACCAAATAGTTTTTAATTTGACTCCCTTTTACCCTGAGGGAGGGGGGCAAGTTGGAGACAAAGGACTTCTTCAAGAAAACAATGGAACTATTCATTATATAACTGATACTAAAAAGGAAAACAACCTCATAATACATTTCTCAAAAACCATTCCTAATGGTATTAAAGAGATTTACAGGGCAGTTGTAGATAAAAAAGAACGAGCCAGATCATCTTCAAATCATACAGCAACTCATTTAATGCATCAGGCATTAAGAAACATTTTAGGAGACCATGTTGAACAAAAAGGTTCAATGGTAAATTCTGGGATGTTTAGATTTGATTTTTCTCATTTCTTAAAGTTAAATGATGATCAAATTCAGCAAGTTGAAAATTTTGTTAATTCGCGTATTAAAGAGCAATTGCCTCTAGATGAAGCTAGAAATATTCCATTTAAATCTGCAGTTGAACAAGGGGCAATGGCTCTCTTTGGTGAAAAATATGGAGATACAGTAAGAACCATTCGTTTTGGAAAATCAATTGAACTTTGTGGAGGATGCCATGTTAAAAACACTTCTGAAATATGGTATTTTAAAATTACAAGTGAAACTGCGGTAGCCTCAGGAATTAGAAGAATTGAAGCAATTACTGGAGATGCAGTGATTTCATGCTTTGAAGAACAAAGTCAAGTGTTAAATGATCTTAAAGTTGTAATGAAGCAGCAAAAAGATCCTGTTCAAGTTTACACAAGTTTGATGAATGAAAATAATAATCTTAAAAAGGAAATATCTGATTTAAGTAAATTAAAGTTAAAGGCTTTAAAGTCAGATATTAAAAGAAATATTATTTCAAAAAATAAAATAAATTTCGCTGCTCATGAGGTTGATTTGGATGCTAAGAACCTAAAAGATTTAGCATTTGAAATAGGGAATGAAATGGAAAATTTATTTTTGGTTTTAGCATCAAGAAAAAACAATAAGCCATTACTTAGCTGTTTTATTTCTAAAAGCCTTGTAAAGTCTCAAAATTATAATGCTTCCGATGTAGTAAAAGGTTTAGGGAGTTATATTCAAGGAAGTGGAGGTGGACAGGAGTTTTATGCTACAGCGGGAGGTAAAGACGTTAATGGTATTGAAGAAGCGCTAAAAATGGCTAAATCTTACCTTTAGTAATTTTGTAAATTTATTTCAACTAATGAAGGTAGCAACAAATTTTATAACAGAAATTAATGGCTGTAAGATTTGGATTAGAAGAGAAGATGAATTTGGTGAAGGAATAAAAGGAAATAAATATCGTAAACTCAAATACAATATATTAAAAGCTAAAACTAATAATTCAAAAGGAATAATAACTTTTGGTGGAGCCTTTTCTAATCATTTATTTGCCACAGCACTAGCAGGTAAAATAAATGGAATAAAAACTTTTGGAATCGTAAGAGGAGACGAGTGGAGTTATAAGGTAAAAGAGAATCCAACACTTACTAATTGTATCGATAACGGAATGAAGCTGTTATATGTCTCAAGAAAAATTTATAAACAAAAGTCTTCTTCTAAGTTTTGGAGTTTAATAGACTTTTCCCCCAAAGATTTATATATTATTCCAGAAGGAGGTACAAATGAATTGGCAATTCGAGGAACCTCTGAAATGCTTCAGGAAGAAGATGGAATTTATGACTCTTTATGTTGTCCTGTAGGAACTGGTGGTACAATAGCTGGATTAATAAAGAGTTCGAACTCTAATCAAAAAGTTATAGGATATTCATCTTTAAATAATCAAGAATTAAAAAATGAAGTAAATAACTTGGTTAAAGATAATAACTGGGATCTTATTGATAATTATACTTTTGGCGGGTATGCCAAAACTAAACCTGAATTAATTTCTTTTATTAACAATTTTAAAGAAAAATACTCTATTCAGTTAGATCCAATCTACTCGGGCAAAATGCTTTTTGGTATTTTTGATAAAATAAAAAGAGGTAAATGGATTTGGGGAAAAAATATTTTAGCTTTTCATACTGGAGGTCTTCAATCTATAGAAGGATTCAATTTAAGACAATCTCAAAAAGGTTTAACATGTATATCAATTTAAAGCCTGTAGTTCTTTTATTGGCTTTTGTTCTTTTATCTGGATGTGGGTCATTTAGAAAATTAAATAATCGAAAAGTATCAAATCTTAAAAACACACGCTCTACTGAAAAGCTAAAAAGTCTTTCTAAAAAAAAGATTGCTTTAAAAAGAAAATCAAGTTCTGATAAAGCTAAAGATTACATATTAAAATTTTCTCCAGTTGCTAAAGAAGAAATGAAAAAATTTAAAATCCCAGCAAGTATTACCCTAGCCCAAGGTATGCTGGAGTCAGGTCTTGGATATGGAACGTTAGCACAGAAAGCTAATAATCACTTTGGTATTAAATGTCATAAAGGATGGAAAGGAAAAAAAATATATCATGATGACGATGAAAAAGGTGAGTGTTTTAGAGTATATAAAAATGCAAAAAAATCATACCGAGACCATTCTATTTTTTTATCTAAGCGAGGTAGGTATAGTTTCTTGTTTAAATACAAACTAAATAATTACAAGGCTTGGGCAAAAGGGCTCAAAAAGGCTGGATATGCGACTGATCCAAAATATCCACAAAAATTAATAGACTTAATTGAGCGCTATGAATTGTATCGTTTTGATAAACGTAGATTTTTAATTAATAAAAATAAGACTAAAAAAATAACTTATTATAAAGTGAAAAATGGAGATACATTGTATTCAATTTCTAAGAAATACGATATATCAATTAAAGAGCTGGTTAAAAATAATAATCTAAAAAACAATACAATATATTTGGGTCAAGAGCTAAATATAAATACTCAAAATAAATAAATGCAATATAAAAGGAGTAGTGAATTATTTGAGTATGCGAAATTAAGTATACCTGGAGGGGTTAATTCTCCAGTTAGAGCATTCAAAGCTGTTGGTGGATCTCCAATTTTTGTTAAGAAGGCTAAAGGAGCATATTTATTTGATGAAGACGATAATAGATATATAGACTTTATTTCGAGTTGGGGGCCTATGATTCTTGGACATGCTTATGAACCCGTAGTTAATAGTATTTCAAACATTGCTAAAAATGGAACTTCATTTGGAATGCCTACAGCTATAGAGACTGAAATTGCTGAATTAGTTATTTCATCTGTTCCAAATATTGATAAAGTTCGATTTGTTAATTCAGGAACTGAGGCATGTATGAGCGCTATAAGACTAGCAAGAGGATACACTAACAGAGATAAAATAATTAAATTTTCTGGATGTTATCATGGACATTCTGACTCTTTTTTGATAGAAGCAGGAAGTGGAGCTGTTACTTTTGGAAGTCCAAACAGTCCTGGTGTAACAAAGGGTACTGCTAAAGACACTTTAATAGCTAATTATAATGATATTGATAGTGTTAAGTTGCATTTTAAAATGCATCCTAATAAAATTGCAGCAGTGATTATTGAGCCTGTAGCAGGAAATATGGGTTGTATTCCCCCGGTTACAGGTTTTTTAGAATCAATTAGAGAAATTTGTAATGAAAATCAATCACTTTTGATTTTTGATGAAGTTATGACTGGATTTAGACTTTCTTTAGGAGGAGCACAGGAGGTTTTGGGCGTTAAGGCGGATATTGTCACTTATGGAAAAGTAATTGGAGGAGGTCTTCCTGTAGGAGCTTTTGCATCAAATAATGATATTATGAAAAAGCTGGCTCCTGAGGGATCAGTTTATCAAGCTGGAACCTTAAGTGGAAACCCGTTAGCTATGTCTGCTGGATTAACGACAATTAAAGCATTAAGAAATGATCTAGATATATATACTCGCTTAGAAGATAAAACAAAAGCTCTCCATGAAGGAATGAAAAAATGTTTAAATAAGAAATCTATACCATTTCGAATTAATCGATTTGGTTCGATGATTTCATTACATTTTACTGATTCTAAGGTTGTTGATTTTAGCTCATCATCAAGGGGAGATAATAAGTTTTTTAAAAAATATTTTCATGGAATGTTAGCTAAAGGAATATATCTTCCTCCAAGTGCATATGAAAGCTATTTTTTAAATGATGCACTATCATATGATGACATCGAATTTACCCTAAACGCTTTTAATAAAGTTATAGATACTTTTTAAAGAGTTTTAATAATTGATGTAAAAAAACTTATTCATGAACTAAGTTTCACTCTTTTATTTCAATAGTTAAAATATTGTCTTGTCTGGCGACCTTAGCAAGGCCGTTCTTAACTAAACTCTTAACACCTTTATCCCAGGCCTTATTGCTTAGTTCGCATTTTTCTTTAAGATCTGATAAGTCAAGATTTTTTTCATTTTTAAGAATATTGAAAATTACTTTTTCACTATCGGTTAATTCTGTTTGTTTTTTTTCAGGTTTCATTTGAGGAAAAAACAAAACCTCTTGAATTGAAGTGTTATTGGTTAACAACATTACAAGTCTATCAATTCCAATTCCAATTCCGGAAGTTGGAGGCATACCATATTCAAGAGCTCTTAAGAAATCTTGATCTATAAACATTGCCTCGTCATCTCCTTTTTCACTTAGTTTTAATTGTTCTTCAAAACGTTTTTTTTGATCTATTGGATCATTTAATTCCGAATAAGCATTAGCTAACTCATTTCCATTCACCATCAATTCAAATCTTTCTGTCAATTTTTTATTATCACGATGCTCTTTAGTTAAAGGACTCATTTCTTTGGGATAATCTATTATAAAAGTTGGTTGAATATATTTATGTTCACACTTCTTACTGAAAATCTCATCAATAATTTTTCCAATTCCCATTGATTGGTCTATGTCTATCCCTATTTTTTTTGCAGTATTTATAAGTTCAGACTCACTCATGTCAGAGACATCATATCCCGTATGAATTTTAATTGCCTCTAAAATTGGAATTCGAGGATAAGGAGCTTTAAAATTAATTTTAGTTTCTCCAACCTCAACAATTGAATTTCCAGTTGAATCAATTGCTACTTTTTCTAATAACTCTTCGGTTGTTTCCATCATCCATAAATAGTCTTTATAAGCTACATATAGCTCCATAATAGTAAACTCTGGATTGTGTGTTCGATCCATTCCTTCATTTCTAAAGTCTTTTGAAAACTCATAAACACCATCAAACCCTCCTACAATAAGTCTTTTTAGGTAAAGTTCGTTCGCGACTCTAAGATATAATGGAACATTATGCGCGTTGTGATGAGTAGTAAATGGTCTTGCTGCTGCTCCTCCAGGAATTGGTTGTAGTATAGGTGTTTCTACCTCTAAGTAACTTTTTTCATTTAAAAAGTTTCTAATACTATTAGTTATTTTAGTTCTTTTAATAAAAGTATTTTTCACCTCTTGGTTAACTATTAAATCAACATACCTTTGTCTGTATCTTAATTCAGTATCAGTAAACTCATCATAGGCATTCCCTTGGCTATCTACTTTAGGTAATGGGAGTGGTCTTAAAGATTTGTTGAGGACTGTAAAGTTTTTTACCATAACTGTTTTTTCACCAACTTGAGTTGTAAAGAGAACCCCTTCAATTCCAATTATATCACCTATGTCTAAAAGTTTTTTATAAATATTATTATATAGTTTTTTATCCTCACCAGGACATAATTCATCCCTGTTAAAATACACTTGAACCCTACCCATACTATCTTGTATCTCTGCAAAGCTTGCTTTACCCTGGATCCTCCTAGACATAATCCTACCTGCTATTATAACAGCATGACCCTCCTTGTAATTTTGTTTAATGCTTTTCGAATTGTTATTAATTGGATATAAAGCCGCAGGATAAGGATTTATTCCTAACTTTTTGAGATCCTCAAGTTTTTCACGTCTAATTTGTTCTTGTTCTGATAGAGATGACATAGTAAAATTTCATTTATGTAAAGATAACTAATGTTATTTACTGAGCTGTCAAAATTTGTATCTTTGATTCGATGTAATTAAGTATGTCCATAACTAGAGTTCTTTTATCAATTTTATTCCCTCCTCTTTCAGTATTTGACAAAGGTTGTGGTTCTATTTTAATTGTTTTTATTCTTACAATATGTGGTTGGGTTCCAGGTGTAATTGCTGCTTTGGTAATTTTAAATAAAACGAATACATAATGATTGAGTATAGAAATAAAAATGTACAAACTGAAAACTGGGGAAAACAAAAATATACTTTTGCGTGGAACAAACAGGAAAAGTTGCTCAAGTCAATCATTGAAATTAAAAAACATAATAGATCATCAAAAAAATCAATAAAAACTCCTAACTATTTAATTTTCTTAGAACACCAACCTGTCTATACTATAGGTAAAAGTGGAGATCAACATAATTTATTAATTGATAAATCAATTCTTAGTAAAAAGGGTGTTGATTTTGTTAAGTCTAATCGTGGGGGAGATATTACATTTCATGGTCCAGGACAATTAGTTGTTTATCCAATTTTAGATTTGGAAAATTTTTTTACTGATATTCACAAATATCTCAGAAAATTAGAAGATATAATAATTCAAACATTAAATGATTTTGGGATTAAAGGACAAAGAAGTCCTGGTGAGACCGGTGTTTGGTTAGATGTTGGAACTCCTTTTTCGAGAAAAATATGCGCAATGGGAATTAGAGCAAGTAGATGGGTTACAATGCATGGCTTTGCATTAAATATTAATACAGACCTCAATTATTTTGACAATATAATCCCTTGCGGAATAAAAGGGAAAGGAGTTACTTCAATGCAAAAAGAAATTGGAAAACAAATTCCTTTTGAAGAAGTTGTTTCAAAAATTAAATTTTATTTTGGAAATATTTTTGAAGCAAAGTTAACGGACTAATTAACTTGATAAATAATTATTCCGTCAGCTTCTGATTGAACTATCATCTCAAGTGACTCATCATTATCTGCATTTATAACATCAACAACGCCTGTTCCATATACAGGAAACCCTTTAACTGAACTCCCATTACTTAGAAAAAAATAAACTTTTTGTGAATCTAAGTCAGTTGTAGCTATATAAATGGTGTTATTAATATAAAATATTTTAGGTCTCGTGTAATTTCCATAAGGAAGTTTTACAGGAATACCTTTGATAGTAATTATGTTTTCTGATATACTAACCAATGTTTTAGTTGTCATTTCCAATAAATGATTAGAAGCCCACTCCTCTGGAGTTTTTATAACATTTCCTTTTGTGTCTATTTGAACCATATTTCCTTTAATATCAGAAGTTGTGAAAGTATTAAGATAGGACCATATTGGGTTTTTACTGAGAGATAAGTTTGAATCAACATTAACTATACTTTCTCCTCTTCTGTTTAAAATATTTATCTTACCATTTTCTTCTTGAACTACTATAAAATCTTTTTCTTTTATTTTAATATGCTTAACAGGATTAATAATTGAACTACGAGTTTTAGAAAATTTAAAACCATTAACTTTTTCTCCTTTGGAATCTAACATAAGTATGTTTTTGCCTTGGGCTAATAAAAACCTGTAATTTCTATTTTCATCATAATCAAAAACAGAAAGTGGAAGAGTATTAGAATTTGACTTTATAATTTTATCAAAAGGTTTAACAATTTTACCATTTCGATCTAAAATCATAAAATGACTTTTAGTTCTAAATGCCATTTGCAGTTTTTTATTTTTATATAAATCTACCTGAGTTATCTCACCAATAATTTTTTCTTTAAGCTTTTTTTTCCAGAAAAGATTTCCGGTATTAGAATAAAGGTATAATACATTGTTGTCATCCTGAAAAACAATATCGTATCCATTTGATCTATGATTCTTAATCCACTTAGGAGGTGAAACTATGGTTGATTCAGAATTAATACTTACTTGATTCACTACAGTATTTTTTTTATTCTTTGGAACCTCAGCTCCAAAACGAATATGGAGATGGGAAATTTCTCTATCACTAACCCATTGCATTGCAATTAGCGGGAATTGTTTTGAGTTGAAATCTAGTAGAGATTTTTTGGAATTAAACAAACCCGTTTTACTAACCCATATTCCAGAATTTAAATCAGATAAACTTTTAATAAGTGAAATAAAGTTTTCATTACTATTTATTGTTGAACCATCTTTGACACTACTTATAATTGTTTTCATTAAAGATTCTTGATTACTAAGAACATAAAAGTCATCAATTATAGCAGCGAACTCAACTTTAAATTCAATTTTAAATAAATCCAAAATTGTGTTTAAAGCTTCAGGAGATTTATTAATTCTTCCATATGAAATGTTTCTATATGAACTTTCTTCAGTAACTGAGTTAATATTAGACTGATTTATGTTTGATCTATGGAGAATTACAGCATTTCCATCCTTATGTTCCATTATTGTTATTTCATCAATAGAACTAAATTTTTTCAAAGCCTTAGTGTTTAAAGCAGTATTATAATGTTTAGCGTATGTTTTAATTTGATCGCTAAGTTGAGGCATGTTTCCTATTGGAAAGCTAACAAATGAGCTAAAAGTATTAGGAATTATTTTGACACTTTTAATTTTGTTTGGATTTAAACTTTTAAAAACACCTAACATAGAAGGGATGGAGTCTCTTGTAATGGTTATTCCGTCAAGGCCAAGTAATGGTGAATTAAAGTTACCGTCAAATGCAATCCAGGTTTCATTAAAATTTGGAAACAAATATGGTTTTGGTAAAAATCTATTTAAAAAGGAATTAGACTTTTTATTTATTAAGATATTGAATACAGATTTAGCTTCAAGATTATCGATTAATTGATAAAAATCTTTATCATAAATTCCAAGTTGTTTTGATTGATAATTTCTAATTATATTTTCTATTATTAACTTGGAGTCAGAAATTATTTCACTTTCGTTAATTTGTATTTTAAAAAAAATAATTCCTTCAATTTGAGTTTTTTTAATATTAATACCTGAGTAATTAGAATATTTAGAATCGGATTGGAGTGTATCTTTTTTGTTTCTTTGAATTAGTATAGAGGAAAACTTTTCCTTTCCTGTTGGTGAAAAACATAAGATTGAACTAGTTTCAGAGGTGTTTTTTATTAATGACATTAACACTTTGGTTTCTTCTTCCTCTGGGCTTAAAGATTTAATGGAAGAACTATTATGCCATGCTTCTTTAAACAAAGAACCTTCATTTATTATTATTATTGCCTGCGTGTTTTGTGGAATAAATTGATAAAGGTTTTGTTCCTTTTTTTGATCCGATTCACAGCCTAAAATAGATAATAAACTAATAAATAAAATTTTTACATATTTCATATTCTATAAAAGTAAAGACTTATAAATTTAGGGCCAACTGTTTGTTTAATAATCGAAATGATTTTCTATGATGTTTTGTAGCTCCATGCTTTAATATAGCCTCCCTGTGTTCCTTTGTTCCGTATCCTTTATTTTTATTCCATCTATAGTTTTTGAAATTTTGATCTAAATTTAACATAAGTTCATCTCGATATGTTTTAGCAAGTATAGATGCAGCTGCTATATTTTGATATTTACTATCCCCTCTAACTATACATTTGTGAGGAATATTTTGATATTTATTAAAATAATTTCCATCAATCAAAAGATGGTCGGGAATAATCTTCAATAGTTTAATTGCTTCATGCATTGCTTTAATGGTTGCATTTAAGATATTGATTTTATCAATGACCCTTGAGTCTATATTAACAACTGAGTAGGCTAATGCTTTATTCTCTATTTCGACTCGAAGTTTTTCACGTTTAAGCTTTGATAGCTTTTTCGAGTCATTTAAGCCAGGTATGTTTGCGCCCAAAGGAAGAATAACTGCAGCAGCAGTAACCGGGCCAGCAAGACTTCCTCTTCCTGCTTCGTCAACACCTGCTTCAAGTGATTCAAAAAGACACAGAGTTAAACTCATCAATTTTAAAGTAAACTTTAATTTATTAAAATTAAAGCTAAAAAGAGATAGAACCTTTAACTTTGATTAGAAATTAATACTATGCGTTTAATTTTCCTAATTATTTTTATGATAGGTGGCTTTTTGAAGGCCCAAGACTTAGAGTTGCGAATAGCTGATTCAATTTCAAAAATAAATTCTACCACTAAAACAGATTCTTTATCAATTGAGGTTTCAAGAAACTCTTCTTTTGACTCAATAGCTATGCTAGAAGAAACACCTACTTTCAAGGTTAAAACAAAAGAAGATTTAGCAAAAAAAGAAAGCTTGTTAGAAGCTTCTAAAAAAAGTAAAATTGTTCGCTACAGAAAAATAATTATGGATACACTATTAATTAAGAATTATAAAGTTTTTTATGAGGATGGCTCTACAGAGTTTATTGACACGACGTTAAATATACTTAAGGAATATAAATTTAATTATTTAAGAAAAGATTACTTCGAATTATTACCAATGTTAAATGTCGGACAGGGATTTAATAGGATGGGATATGATTTTACAGAAGAAAAAGTCAATCCTCAACTTGGGGCTATTGGAAGAAATTACGGTTATATTGAAAGGGAAGATGTTCAGTATTACGAAGTGCCAACTCCTTTAACTGAATTATTTTTTAAAACTACTTTTGACCAAGGTCAATTACTTGATGCTTTAATTTCAGTTAATACTTCTCCAAACTTCAATTTAACTATTGCTCATAAAGGATTAAGGTCTCTTGGTAATTATGTAAATTCAAGAACTAATGCAACTAACCTTAGGCTTTCAACTCAATATAAAAATTTCAACGAAAGGTACCAATTAAGGACACATATTGTAACTCAGAAATTAAGTGCACAAGAAAATGGAGGTATAGACAGTTTATCAGTTTATTTTTTTGAAAAGGCTGTAGAGGAGCTTGAATACGATGGTTTTCTTGATCGCGCACGGTTAGTTACTAACCTTGAGGCGCAAAATACAATTCAAGGTAAAAGATATTATACAAGTCAAAGCTATAAATTAATTCCTTCATCAAAAGATTCTTTGAAATATAACTTAACAATTGGTCATGATTTTGTGTATGAAACAAAAAATCATGTATTTAGTCAAAATAAGTCGAATGATTTTCTAGGTGAAAACTTAATTGTTACTTCCGATGGAAAACCTGTTTCTAACAACATTCAAGACGTTCATAAATTAAGGGCGATTGAAAATAAATTTTATTCTAGTTACAACACGGGTATAATTGGGTCTTTTGATTTTGGATTACAGTTTGATAAATGGACTTATTTTAAGGAGAATGCTCAATCAGACGAAATTAATTTTAATAGCACTCAGGAGCTTAGCGTAAATCAACAAACAATTAGTGCGGGGTGGAACAAATCAATATCAGGCTATTTGCTTGTGCTTAAAGTTCAAAAAACATTAAAAAATGATTTTGGCAACTCAGTATTTAATTTTCAAATAGAAAAGAAATATAAAAATGAATTATACATAAATGCTGAATTTCAATACAGAACAGAATCCCCTAATTTTAATTATTATCTTTTTAGAAGTAGTTATGCTGACTATAATTGGAATAATAATGATTGGCTATTGCAAAAAACAAGTGCCTTAAACGCTGAGATTGGTCACCCAAAATGGGGTGTTTTGTCAGTAAACCTTCAGGGGATAGATGATTATTTATTTTTTAAAGATATAACTCCGACAGATCAAATAAATAAAATGTTTACAATATCACCAACTCAGTCAAAAAATAGGATAGATTATTTTAAAGCAAGATTTTTCCAACATATTAAATTCTGGAAGTTTGGATTAGTTAATACTGTCCAATTTCAAAAAATATTATCTAATGAACAAGATATAGGTTTTACGCCGTTAAATGTTCCTGAATGGATAACCCGAACCTCCTTTTTTTTAGAAACTTTCGTATTCAAAAAAGCATTATTTATTCAAACAGGCGCTACATTTCAATATTTTTCAAAATATTATGCTGATCAATATCATCCTGTTCTTGGAGAGTTTGTGTCTCAAAATCACACTCAAATTGGAAATTTTCCAAGAGTTGATCTTTTTTTAAATGCAAAAATTCAACAAACACGAATTTTTTTAAAGTATGAACACTTTAATAGTGACAGGACAGGTTATGATTATTATTCTTCTCCATTTGTTCCCTATAGAGATGGTGTGATAAGGTTTGGTTTGGTTTGGAACATGTTTCAATAGATCTGACAAACAGTATTTTAAAAACTATTCATTTGTGATAAACCCCTTTTTTAAATCATAAAATAAACAAGCTTTTTAAATTTCAAAAACTATATAAAATTTATTATATTATAGTGTAATTTCTGGGTTTTAAAAAAAAAATAAAAAAAAACAGGAAACGGTGTTGGTTTATATAAAAACCGTTTTATATTTGCAGCCGCTTAAGGGACAAAGTATGTTACTTTAAAGCTTAAAAGTTCATTGATAAATTGATAATATGACAGCGCGTATCGAAAGATACAAAGCGAAGAAATAACCATTTTGAGACGAAGTCAATTACTAAGTTGTTAAATTTTTTTTAAAGAACTACAACGAAGAGTTTGATCCTGGCTCAGGATGAACGCTAGCTGCAGGCTTAATACATGCAAGTCGAGGGGTAACAGAGAGTGCTTGCACTCTGCTGACGACCGGCGCACGGGTGAGTAACGCGTATGCAACCTACCTTTTACAGAGGGATACCCAAGAGAAATTTTGAATAATACCTCATAAGCTCTATTTATAGCATTTTAAATAGAGGAAAACTCCGGTGGTAAAAGATGGGCATGCGTCCTATTAGTTTGTTGGTAAGGTAACGGCTTACCAAGACTACGATAGGTAGGGGTCCTGAGAGGGAGACCCCCCACACTGGTACTGAGACACGGACCAGACTCCTACGGGAGGCAGCAGTAAGGAATATTGGACAATGGAGGAAACTCTGATCCAGCCATGCAGCGTGCAGGAAGACGGCCCTATGGGTTGTAAACTGCTTTTATACAGGAAGAAATCTATCCACGTGTGGGTAGTTGACGGTACTGTACGAATAAGGATCGGCTAACTCCGTGCCAGCAGCCGCGGTAATACGGAGGATCCAAGCGTTATCCGGAATCATTGGGTTTAAAGGGTCCGTAGGCGGTCTATTAAGTCAGAGGTGAAATCCTGCCGCTCAACGGTAGAATGGCCTTTGATACTGATAGACTTGAGTTATTGTGAAGTAGTTAGAATGTGTAGTGTAGCGGTGAAATGCATAGATATTACACAGAATACCAATTGCGAAGGCAGATTACTAACAATACACTGACGCTGAGGGACGAAAGCGTGGGTAGCGAACAGGATTAGATACCCTGGTAGTCCACGCCGTAAACGATGGTCACTAGCTGTTTGACTAACATTGGTTAGTTGAGTGGCTAAGCGAAAGTGATAAGTGACCCACCTGGGGAGTACGGTCGCAAGACTGAAACTCAAAGGAATTGACGGGGGCCCGCACAAGCGGTGGAGCATGTGGTTTAATTCGATGATACGCGAGGAACCTTACCAGGGCTTAAATGTAAGTTG
>Ga0209709_10001422_pt1 | contig 22188 bp, 25 predicted proteins | sample ArcticOcean_MG_C_2_FD_187435 | JGI IMG/M metagenome (GOLD analysis project Ga0209709, IMG submission 187435) | Marine microbial communities from western Arctic Ocean - ArcticOcean_MG_CB4_136 (SPAdes) (version 2) | ecosystem: Environmental > Aquatic > Marine > Oceanic | place: Arctic Ocean...
TATCCTGACTTCCTTCTGGATGTCCTGCTATTCCTATTTTAATTCCATCAAAAAATCCTGTCTCTAAAATTTGAATTGAACTATCAAATTTTCCAATTGGATCTCTACTACCACCAATTACTAAAGCCTGTTTTGTACCAACATCTTTACATCTTGAAATGTAATCTTTAAGTTGTGCCTCATCATTAATTGATCTGGCTGGAAAATGTGGAACTGGATTAAATCCTTTTTTAACCAAAGCATCAGCTTTTTCAGCTGTCTCTTTATAGTCTCCACCAGGAAGCATAGTTATATAAACATCCTTAACTGGAGGTAAAGTATCTAGGTCTGTGTGAGGTCCTACCTCAAGTGAAAAATTCATTTTTCCCGATCATTATCTTTTTTGTAAAAGCTGTCAAAGAAATTCATCTTGTGGACAAAGATATTTGTTGTCAAAAGTTTCCCCAATGTTAGGATTTTTTATGGGTAAAAAAAATGACAATTCTTTGCTCTCAGCAATCCTTGACCTTAAAAAAATAGAGGCTGTTGATAAACCGATTGAGGAAGCTCATGGCCTTCCTAACGAGTGTTATACCAGCAGTGAATACCTCAAGATTGAAAGAGATAAGATTTTCTCAGATAAATGGACCGTAATTGGTGTTGGAAGTTCTGTTCCAGATATTGGAGATGCTAAACCATACAACTTGTTAGGAATCCCACTAATTATACTTAGAGATAAAGAGAGTAAAATAAAGGTTTTTCATAATGTTTGCAGTCATAGAGGATTTAAGCTTTTAGACAAAGCTTGTTCTTTAAAAAATGTTTTAAGATGTCCTTATCATTCATGGACATATGATTTTGATGGAAAACTAAAAGTAACACCTCACATTGGAGGGTTAAATATCCACGAATCAGACAAGTTTGATAAATCACAAAGCAATTTAAAAGAAATTAAGTCAAAAGTTTGGATGGACATAATCTTTATTAATATAAATAATAATGAAATTGAATTTGATGAGTATGTTAAGCCATTAGAAGATAGATGGTCAAAATTTATATCTAAAGAAGATCAAAGTTTACTTGTACACTCTAGCGATCATGGGTATTTTAGCTTAGATGTAAAAAGTAATTGGAAGTTTGCAATTGAAAATTATTGTGAGAGCTATCATTTGCCAACAATTCATCCGGAGCTAAATAAAGTATCAAATATTAGTGATCATTATCATATTCAAGGATTACCAAATAGGTTTGCAGGACAGGGAAGTGATAAATACAATCGATCTGTTAAAGAAAATAGAACATTTAGTAATTTTCCTAATTGGCCCAACAAATTAGAAAAAAAATCCGAATACATAGCGTTATTTCCCAATGTAATGATTGGTCTGCATGTAGATCATTTTTATATATTCTGGTTAGAACCTATTTCAATTAACAAAACTAAAGAACATCTAGAAATATATTACATTGGAGAAGAAAGTGCTAACTCTGAAAAACTTAAAAGTATGAGAAAAGAAAATGCAAAATTTTGGAAAGAAGTAATGACTGAAGATATTGTAGCTATTGAAGGTATGCAAGAAGGAAGAAACTCTCCAATATATAATGGTGGTAATTTTTCTTCAGTAATGGATAATCCAACACATCAATTTCATAAATGGATTGCTAACAATTTAATTAAATGATGAAATAAATGTCCAAAAAAGATGTGGGAAATAAAATCCCAATTTACAAACTGAAAACAACAAGTGAGGTAATGGAATTTTATGATGAATGGGGAGACAAAGATAAATATAATAAAGATATGGTTGATTGGGATTATACAGGACCAAAAGAAACAGTTAATACTTTTAAAAAATACGCTGAAAATAAAGATATATTAATATTTGATGCCGGTTGCGGAACTGGACTTGTTGGAAAAGAATTGAAAAAATTTGGCTATAATAATTTTCATGGAGCTGATTTATCTCAAAAATTATTAGATTTAATTCCTAAAAATTTATATAAAAAATTAAATAGAATAGATTTAAATAAATCTATCAAAATGGATGATAATTTTTATGATGCAGTTATGTGTGTTGGAACTTTTACATATGCTCATGTAAAACCAAATGCTCTAGATGAATTTGTCAGAATTACAAAGAATAAAGGTTTAATTTGTTTTACTATCAACGAAGGAATTTATCAAGAATATGGATTTGATAAAAAAATAGAAGAATTAGAGATTAAAAATAGATGGAAAAAAATTGAATTTTTTAAATCAAAATATATTGCTAGCAAAGATGTTAATGCTTGGTTAGGACTTTATGAGGTAATAAAATAAGATGAAAATAAGATGAAAATAATATTAATAATGGGCCTGCCTGGCTCTGGGAAAACAACTTTAGCTAATGAGCTTGCTCCAATGCTCAACGCAAAAAGACTTAATGCTGATGAAGTAAGAAAAGAAGCAAATGATTGGGATTTTTCTGAAGCAGGAAGAACTAGACAAGCAAAACGAATGGCTGAATTTGCAAAAAAATTAAAAGATGATGGAAACCATGTTGTTGCTGATTTTATTTGCCCAACTCCAGAAGCAAGAAATCTTTTTCCAGCAGATTATATTGTTTGGGTAGACGCAATTAAAGAAGGCAGGTTTGAAGATACAAATAAGATGTTTGTAAAACCTGAAAAATTTGATTGTCATGTTACAACACAAGATGCTAAATATTGGGCTCCAATAGTTTTGAAGGAAGTAAAATAACAATGCATCAATGGGACAATAGAAAAGCAACAGCACAAATGTTAGGAAGATGGCAACCTTTTCATGATGGTCATTATGCTTTATTTCAAGAAATTGTAAAAATTACAGGACAAGTTTGTATTCAAATTAGAGATGTTCAAGGAGTAGATGATAATCCATTTAATTTTGAGACTGTTAAAAAAAATATAGAAGATAGATTGAATCCAGAGTTTGAAGGTAGATTTAAAATAATGTTAGTTCCAAATATCACTAACATTAGCTATGGAAGAGGTGTGGGTTATAAAATTGAAGAAGTAGTTTTGCCTGAAGAAATACAAAAAATTTCAGCTACAGAGATTAGAGCCAAAATGAGAGAAGATGGCAAACTTAAATAATATTAAGATTAAATATTTTAATAAAGATATTGTTTCAATTATTATTAGCGAACCAAAAACATACAATGCTCTTTCATTTAAAAATTTAAAAGATTTGATTAAAGCATTTAAAAAACTTGATAATGATAAAAATGTTAAGGTAATAATTATAGAAGGATCAGGCAAAGGTTTTAGCGCTGGCCATAACTTAAAAGAAGTAAGAGATTTAAAAACTAGAAACAAATGTCAAAAATTATTTAATCTTTGTTCTAAACTAATGCTTCAAATTGTAGAGGGTAAAAAACCAGTTATAGCAAAAATACATGGTGCAGCATTTGCAGCAGGATGCCAATTAGTTGCCAGTTGTGATTTAGCTTATAGTACTAATGATGCAATTTTTGCAACACCAGGAGTTAATATTGGATTATTTTGTAGTACACCAATGGTTGCAGTGAGTAGAAAAGTTAATAGAAAAATAATGATGAAGATGCTTTTAACTGGCCAACCAATAAGAGCTAACTATGCAAAAGAAATTGGTTTAATAAATAATCATTTTTCAAAATCAAAATTAAATGATGAAGTTTTAAAAGTAGCAAAAACTATTGCTTCAAAATCAAATTTAACAATTAGAATTGGAAAGCAAGCATTTTACAAACAATTAGAGATGCCACTAAGAAAGGCTTATTCTTATACAAGTCGAATGATGACTCTAAATATGATGGCAAACGATGCAAGGGAAGGGATATCAGCATTTTTAGAAAAAAGAGAACCTAAATGGAAGCATAAGTAGTGGACGATAAAATAAAAGAAATTCTCTCGAAATATAAAACAATTGCGATGGTTGGTGTTAGTAAAGATACCACTAAAACTTCCACAATTGTAATGAAGTATATGCAAAAATACGGCTTTAAAGTTATTCCGGTTAATCCAAGCTCAAAAGGTAAAAAAATACTAGGTGAAGAAGTTTTTGAAAAACTTGAAGATATCAAAATACCTATAGATATAGTTGATGTATTTAGACCTTCTGCCGAAGCCGTTAAGTTTGCCGAAGAGAGCGTAAAAATAGGTGCCAAAGTTCTTTGGTTGCAATTAGGAATTAGAAGTGAGAAAGCAAAAGAAATAGTAAAAGTTAAAAATATAGAATATATTGAAAATAGATGTACCAAAATGGAGTACCAAAAAAAATTTCTAAATATTAATCCAGCTTTTCCTGTATTACAGGACTGATTTTTATTTAGTTAAATTATCTGACTTTAGAACCCAAGCACGATGATAGAAATCGTCAATATTTTTTTGGATTAGTGATTTAGCAAATTGATCTGCTTCTTTTTCTTCAAAAGGACCATGTTTTTTTTTAGTTTTCATTAATATTGTTTCAATTTGATTGGGATCTGTATGCTCACCTTCAATTACGTAAAAATTTTTCATGGCTTTCTTTTATAACTAGTTTAGGGTTAGTCAACAGTGACAAAAATATTTATAAATTTAAAAATCTTCATAATTATTATATTTTTAATGTGTTCTAATGTGGGCCAAGCTCAAAATATAAAATCTGCATATTTTGCAGGAGGCTGCTTTTGGTGTATGGAAGAATCTTTTGAAAAAGTTGAAGGTGTTTTAGAGGTAATTTCTGGTTATTCAGGAGGAAAAACTAAAAACCCAACTTATAAAGAAGTTACTTATGGAAAAACAGGTCATTTTGAAACTATAGAAGTTAAGTATGATGCTAAAAAAATTAGCTACAAAAAGCTTCTAGATATTTTTTGGGTCAATATTGATCCATTTGATAGTAAGGGTCAATTTTGCGACAAAGGTTATAGTTATAGATCAGTTGCATTTTATTCATTAGATTCTGAAAAAGATTTGATAATTAAATCTACTCAAGAAATAGAAAAAAAATTCAATAAGAAAATAGTCACTTATATTATAAAATTTGATAAATTTTATAGAGCAGAGGATTACCACCAAGATTATTATAAAGAGAGCTTTATTAATTACTTAAGGTATAAAAATGCCTGTGGAAGAGTTAAAGTTTTAGAAAAAATTTGGAATTAAAATGAAAAAAATATTTCTTATATATGGTCATTACAACAACACATCTTTTAATGCAGCAATAAGAGACACATTTATAAAAACTGCAGAACAAAAAGGTAATATTGTTGATATTGTAGATCTTTATAAGGAAAAATTTAATCCTGTCTTTGCAGGAGAAGAGCCAGGAGAAGATGTTTTGGATCATCGCAAAAGAATAGAAGCATGTGATATAATTGTCTTAATTGCACCTATTTGGAATTTTAGAATGCCAGCAATCGTAGAAGGATGGATAGATAAAGTTCTGTCACCGCCATGGGCATTTACATTTAAACAGTTAGTTGGAAATTATGGTTATCCAGTTGGTAACTTAAAACAAAAAAAGGCTATTATTTTTTGTACATATGGCTCTCCAAGATTAGCGGTTACTACTTTTTTTTTAAATCTGCCTATTAGGCGGTTAAAGAGAGGTGTATTTCATATGTGTGGAATATATAACATTATTTATCGAAGATACTTTGCAGTACCTTTTGTTAGTGATAAAAAAAGAAAAGAATTTCTAGAAGATGTTGAAAGAACTGCAATAGATTTATAAAATTTCTTTAATGAAAAAATTATGGGAAGCCACACAAAAAATTAAGATTAATTCAAATCTTTATAAATTTGAAAAATTTATTTCTCAAAAATACAATTTAAATTTTAAGTATAATTATCAAAAAATTTTAAATTGGAGTATTAAAAACTCATCTATATTTTGGCATGAAGTGTGGAATTTTTGCGAAGTAAATGGAATAAAAAGTAAAAGTAAAATTAATAAGTCTAAAATTTTTTATAAAAATAAATTCTTACCAAATTATAAATTAAATTTTGCTGAAAATTTACTTGTGAAAAACAACAATGATAAAGCAGTAACTTTTATAAGTGAAAATGGATTTAGAGAAGAAAGAACCTGGTCACAATTAAATAATAACGTAGGTAAGATTTATAAATTCTTAAAAAATATTAAAATTAAAAAAAATGATAGGGTAGCAGCATATTTACCAAATACCATTGAGACTGTAGAAGCATTTATTGGAACCTCATCATTAGGAGCTATATGGTCATCGTGCTCACCAGATTTTGGAATTAATGGTGTAGTAGAGCGATTTTCACAAATTAATCCTAAGGTTTTATTTGTTGTTGATAAATATTATTACAATGGAAAAATAATTAATGTTTTAGAAAGAGTTCCTCAAATTTTAAAGAAAATTAAATCAATTAAATATATTGTTATTATCAACTACCCCGGAGAAAAATATTTAAAAAATTATTATAAATTTAAAAAAGTTAAATTATTTAAATGGAGTAATTTAAGTAAAATAAAGTTGAGTAAAATTAAATTTTCAAAGTTTGATTTTGAACAAAGTTTAACAATACTTTATTCGAGTGGAACCACAGGAAAACCGAAATGCATTTGTCATAGAAGTGGAGGTGTTTTGCTTCAACATAAAAAAGAACATCAATTACATTGTGATATTAAAGAAAATGATAATGTTTTTTACTTTACCACATGTGGATGGATGATGTGGAACTGGTTAGTTAGTGCTCTCGCATCTAAAGCATCGATTGTTTTATTTGATGGATCACCAATGTATAAAAAAAATGATTTATTATTAAAAATTGCTGAAAAAGAAAAGATTACTTTGTTTGGTGTAAGTGCAAAATATATTGATAGCCTCCGAAAATCTAAACTTTCTTTGAAATATAAATATAAATTAAAAGAATTGAGAACAATTTGTTCGACTGGCTCACCATTATCAAACGATGGTTTTAAATATGTTTATAATAATATAAAAAAAAATGTTCATTTATCCTCAATATCAGGTGGCACTGATATTGTTTCTTGTTTTGTACTTGGTAACTTATATCAACCAGTAATTTTAGGTGAAATACAAAACAAAGGACTAGGTTTAGATGTCGATATTTTTGATGATAAAGGCAATTCTATAAAAAATAAAAAAGGAGAATTAGTTTGTAAAAACCCCTTTCCATCAATGCCTTTAAAATTTTGGAATGATAAAAATGACACTAAATTTAAAAATGCATATTTTAATAATTTTTTGAATACTTGGCACCATGGTGATTACGCCGAAATAAAAAAAAGTGGAGGATTTATTATTCATGGTAGGTCAGATACGACCCTTAACCCAGGTGGAGTAAGAATTGGAACTGCTGAAATATATACTGAGATAGAAAAGTTTATTGAAATTAAGGAATCTATTGTTGTAGGTCAAGTATGGGATGATGACATTAGAATTGTTCTTTTTATAGTCTTAAACCCAAAATATGTTCTTAATAAAGATTTATCTAAAAAAATTAAAAAAAAAATTAGAAAAAACACTTCCCCAAGACATATACCAGCTAAAATTATAGCTGTTAAAGATATTCCAAGAACTAAAAATGGAAAAATTGTAGAGCTAGCTGTTAAAAATACGATAGAAGGTAATAAAATTAAAAATAAAGAAGCCTTAGCTAATCCTCAAGTTTTAGTGCAATATAAAAATTTAAATGAATTAAATTATTAAATGTTAAAAAATATTGTTAAAAACTTAGAACCATCATCTACTTTAAAAATTAACGAAATTTCTAGACAGCTAGAAGACGAAGGTGAAAAGATTTTTAAATTTGGATTTGGTCAATCACCATTTCAAATACCAATTAGTATAGTTAATGAGTTAAAAAATAATGCTTATCAAAATAAATATTTACCAATGCAAGGTCTTAAAGAGCTTAGAGATGCTGTTGCAAAATACACATCAGTTAAAAAGAATTATGATTATAAATCTGAAAATGTAATTATTGGACCAGGCTCAAAAGAATTAATGTTTTTATTACATATCCTATTTGATGGAGATGTAATATTGCCAACCCCAAGTTGGGTTTCTTATGCACCCCAAGCAATTCTTGGAAGAAATAAAATTCAATTAATACAAACAAAAAGAGAAAATAATTGGTTTCCTACTGCCTTAGAAATTGAAGAAGTTATTTTAAAAGATAAAAACAAAAATTACTTATTATTTTTAAATTCACCAAATAACCCATCTGGACAAATCTGTGAAAATTTACAAGAAATTAGTGAGATTGCTAAAAAATATAGTCTTATTATTTTATCAGATGAAATTTATTCAGAGTTAAGTTTTGAAGAAGGTTTCAAATCTATTTCCAGCTTTTGCCCAGAAAAAACTATTATAAGCACAGGATTAAGCAAATGGTGTGGAGCAGGTGGGTGGAGATTAGGTTATTTTATAGTTCCAGAATCTTTAAATATTTTAAAAAATTCAATTAATGTATTAGCTAGCGAAACTTTTTCAGCTGTTAGCTCACCAATTCAATATGCTGCCATTACCGCCTATACAAATGATCATAGTGAATATATAAATAATTCTAGAAATATTCTTAAAGCTGTTGGTAATTATGTTTATGAAAATCTTAAATCAAACAAGGTTTTAATCAACAAACCCCAAGGTGGATTTTATCTTATGCCAGAATTTTTAAATAAAAGATTTAACACATCATCAGAGATGTGTGACAATATTTTAAAAGAAACAAATGTAGCGTTACTACCAGGATCAGATTTTGGTTTTGATAAAACTAAAATGCTAGCAAGATTAAGTTTTACAGATTTTAATGGTCAAGAATTTATGAATAATATTAAAAATGGAAAAAAAATTAATAATGATTTAATTTTAAAGCTTGCACCTAAAATTACCGAAGGTGTTAATAAGCTAAAGAAATGGTCTGAATCAATATAAATACAAGCTATACATCATCCTTTAATTCCTGTTAGTATTAAATAATATAAATAACGATATAGAGGAGTAATAATGAAAAAAATAATAACATCTCTATCAAGTGCTCTACTAATTTTTGTTGCATCTTTGTCTTTTACAAATGTAGCAAAATCTGCAGAGTTCTTTACGATAGGAACGGGTGGACCAACTGGAGTATATTTCCAAACTGGTAACGCAATTTGTAAAATGTTACACAAATCAGCAATTGCTAAAGAACATGGACGAAAAAAAGGTATAGATAAAGCATACAGATGTACCGCTCCATCAACTGGCGGATCTAACTATAATATCGGACAAATAGCAGCTGGAGAATTTCAATTTGGTGTAGCTCAATCCGACTGGCAATATCATGCTGTAAATGGTTCAAGTAAATGGGAAGGAAAACAGTATAAGGATTTAAGAGCTGTTTTTTCAGTGCATAATGAACCTTTTCAAATTTGGGCAAGAAAAAAAGCAAAAGTTAAAAACTTTGCTGACCTAAAAGGAAAAGTTGTAAACATCGGTAACCCTGGTTCTGGTCAAAGAGGAACTATGGAAGAGCTTATGAAAGCAATGGGAGTTGATAATAGTTTCTTTAAATCAACTACTGAATTAACTTCATCTGAGCAAGTAAAAGCCTTGTGTGATGGTAAAATTGATGCTTTTGGTTATTCTGTAGGATTTCCAAATGGAGCTATGGAGCAAGCGGCAACTTGTGCGGCTAAAGCTTCACCTATCAATTTAACAGGTTCTGAGGTTCAGGCATTAATTAGTGGTGCAGATTACTATGCACAAGCTGTAATTCCTAAAGGAACTTACACAGGTCAGAAAAAAGACGCTACTACTTTTGGTGTCAAAGCAACTCTTGTAACTAGTAATGCTGTTGAAGCAGATCTTGTTTATTTAGTAGTAAAAGCAGTTTTTGAAAATTTTGAAGATTTCAAAAAACAACATCCTGCTTTTTCTTCACTTAAAAAAGAAGATATGATTGCTGATGGTTTGTCAGCTCCATTACATGAGGGTGCTAAGAGATATTATAAAGAAGTTGGGTTAATGTAATCTAATTACTTAATTAAATTAAAAGGCCTGGTATATTTATTGGGCCTTTTTTTTATAAAAAGAATAGCATTTTTAAAAATGAACCAAAGTATTAACAATAAAGTAGAAGATAAAATTTATGAAGATTTATCACCTACTAGAAATTTAACTGGCTTACATTTAAAAATTGTTTCTGCAATAGCAATTATTTGGTCTTTATTTCAACTTTGGTATGCTTCGCCCTTTCCGTTCATGTTTGATATTGGAATGTTTAAAGGACTACCTGCAAGAGCTATTCATTTGGGGTTTGCTTTAACTTTAGCTTTTTTAATTTACCCGGTTTCTAAAAAAAAAAAAATTTCTTTATTTGATATTTTAATTAGTTTTATTGGTGCTTTTTGCTGTTTGTATATTTATTTTTTTTATGATCAGCTTGTTGATAGAGGTGGAATTCTTTTAAATATTACAATTAAAGAAAATTTTAATCTACCCGTTGAATTAATAATTGGAAGTTGTGGAATTTTAATATTACTTGAAGCAACCAGAAGAGCAATTGGTTTACCTTTAGTTATTATTGCAATTTGTTTTTTACTTTTTTCATATTTTGGTAGATATGCACCAGAAATAATTTCTCATGGTGGACTTTCATTAAATAGACTAATTGGATTTCAATGGCTTGATCAAGAAGCCATATTTGGAATTCCCATTGGCGTTTCTGTAGATTTTATTTTTTTATTTGTATTATTTGGAGCACTTCTTGAAACAGCTGGAGGTGGTAAATATTTCCTAGATTTAGCTTTTGCCATGGTTGGAAAAATGAGAGGGGGACCCGCTAAAGCAGCAATATTAGGGTCTGGTATGACTGGTTTAATATCAGGCTCATCAATTGCAAATACAGTTACAACAGGAACCTTTACAATTCCAATTATGAAAAAAACGGGTTTTTCAAAAGAAAAAGCTGGAGCAATAGAAGTATCGTCTTCAGTTAATGGTCAGTTAATGCCACCAGTAATGGGAGCTGCCGCCTTTGTGATGGCAAGCTTTATTGGAGTTACATACTTTGAGATTGTTAAGCATGCATTTTTACCTGCAGTTATTTCTTATGTTGCATTGTTTTATATTTCACACCTTGAGGCTTTAAAATTAAATTTAAAAGGCATGGATGATGTGGATGTTCCAAATTTAAAGAAAACATTTTTATCAGGTTTGCATTTTTTAATACCTATTTTTGTTTTGATTTATATGCTTGTTTATCTAAGGTTTACCGCTTCATACTCAATTTTTTATGCAACAATCGCATTAATAATTGTAAATTTAATTTATATATTGATTAAAAATAGCAACTTTAAAGAAGCACTAAAAAATTGGTTTAATCAGACTGTAGTTGGTTTTGAAAAAGGCGCCTTAAACATGGTTGGCGTTGGAATAGCAATAGCAACAGCTGGCATAATTGTTGGAGCCGTTGGTTCAACTGGCCTGAGTACTAACTTAATTATCGTTATAGAATTTATAGCAAAAGATAATATTATTATTTTATTATTTTTAACAATTATTTTATGCTTGTTACTTGGCATGGGTCTTCCAACAACAGCAAATTATGTTGTAGTAGCATCATTAATGGCAACGGTCTTAGTTGACGTGGGGAATGCTTCTGGTTTTATCTTTCCTCTTGTAGCGGTTCACTTGTTTGTTTTTTACTTTGGATTAATGGCTGATGTAACACCACCAGTAGGTCTTGCATCATATGCTGCAGCAGCTATTTCTGGAGGAGACCCACTTAAAACTGGATTACAAGCTTTTTGGTACAGTTTAAGAACAGGCATTCTTCCAATAGTATTTTTATTTAATCATGAATTATTATTAATTGGTATTGCAAACATTTGGCATGGGTTATTAGTAATTATAACATCTTTAACTGGAATATTGGTTTTTACATCAGCCACGCAAGGTTGGTTTATAAACAAATTAAGATGGTATGAAATAATAATTTTTTTATTTATTTCAATATCTTTATTAGCTCCAGAATTTGTACTCAATAAATTTTATCCAAAATATAACTATAAAGATATACATGAAATTCATTTAATAAAACTAGATCCCAGTAAAGAAGTACGTTTCAAAGTTACTCGTCCAAGTGATTATGGAGAAAGATATAAATTATTTGTGATTGAAAAAAATACTTTTGAAACCAAGTACAGTTTGGAAGAATATGGAATTGTTTTAATTAGAGAAGAAAGTAGAGTTATTGTAGATACTCTACAATGGAATGGCAAAGCAAAAAAAAGTGGCTTTGAAACAGGTGACTTTATAAGTGAATTTAAAATAGAAAATTCAGATAGACCAAATAAAGGAATTATTTACCCATTAGCAATTTTATTATTAATTATATTTGGCTATTTGAATTCTAGAAGAAAAGAATAAACTATTTCTGATATTTAACAAAATTTTTTAATAGTATTTTTTTAAACAATAGAGTTAAAATTATTATTAAGTAAACGAGAGATATTAATTGTTGAAATATATCTTCTCATTATCTATTAGGTGTATCTGTAGCAATCAACTGATCTTTAGTTTTTTCTCTCATATAAATATATAACCCTGCACTTATAATTGTGACAACTCCTATAAATGTTCTCAATGTTGGAATATTATCAAATAGAATAAAGCCTGTTAGTATTGACCAAATAATTAATGAATATTCAAAAATAGAAACAACAGATGGTGAAGCAATACTGTAAGCATTAAAAACAAAATAAAAAGAAAAGGTAGCAACAGTTCCCATTGCAATAATAAAAGGAAGTGTAAAAGATGAATTAGTTCCCCATTCTCTGAAAATAAACTGAAATGTAGGGTCACTAAAATTATTGAATTGGCCCTTTCCTGTAAATATAAAAAATAAAATACTAATTATTGTTGCCCCTATGTATAAGTGGATCATTTGAGTATAAACATTGTCTTTATCTGAGGTAATCTTGGTGATTGTCATTGATATTGAATAACATAAAGCACAAAAAACAGGCGCAAATTTCATATAATTAAAATTATCAAAGTCAGGATTTAAAACAATAAATACACCAATGAATCCAACAAGAATTGCTGACCATCTTTTAATCCCAACTTTTTCTTTTAAAAATATTGTTGCTAAAATTGAAACAAAAAAGGGACTAGAAAAAAATAAAGCATTAGCCTCAGCAAGTGACATGAAAGTAAGAGATATATAAAAAGAACTAAATCCAAAAAAGAAACAAATAACTCTAAAGACAGTTAAAAATGGATAGTGTGTTTTTAAAATTATCTTTTGTTTTGAAAATTTTAAGTAGCAAGTTAATAGAATTAATGCTGTTAAAGTCCTTCCAAAATATAATTCATATAAAGCAACTTCTTCATAAATAAATTTTATTAATCCATCTTGTATAGAAAATAAAGCCATTCCTAATAAAATAAAAAGAATTCCTTTGGAATTATTTTGAGCTTGTGTCATGAATTAAGAATAAATTCTGATGCTCTCTCAGCAATCATAAGCGTAGGTGCATTTAAGTTGCCACTTGTAATTTCAGGCATAACAGAAGCATCAACTACTCTTAAGTTATCAATACCATGTACTTTAAGTTTTTCATCAACAACTGCCATATCATCAATGCCCATCTTAAGAGTACAAGAGGGGTGATATGCAGTTTCTGCTTTAGATCTTATATAATCTTCATACAACTCGTATGTTTGAATATCTGATCCAGGACCAGTTTCTTTTCCAGCAAAAGGTTTCATTGAATTCTGCCCAAGAATATTTCTTGCAATTCCGATAGCTTCTATTGTTTGTTTTAGATCATCTTCATGTTCAAGATAATTAAACAAAATTTTTGGATAATCATAGGGATCTGAAGTATTCAATGTAATTGAACCTCTACTCTTCGGATGATTTGGACTAGCATGTAACTGAAATCCATGTCTGTCAGGCTCTACTAATCCATGAGCAATTACAAAAGCTGGGAAAAAATGAAACTGAATATTTGGATATTCTCTTTCAGGAGAAGATTTAGCAAAACCACCTGCTTCTAAAAAAGAAGTCGAACAGGGACCACTCTTATTTAAAAACCATTGAACTCCTATTCTAAGCATATTGAATTTATTTACATATGAATACAAAGTGTCTGAGGTTTTACATTCTTGTTGAATATAAGTTTCTAGATGATCTTGGAGATTTCTTCCAACACCTTGGAGATTATGTATAACTTCAATTCCCTTTTCTTTTAAATGATTAGCTGGCCCTACACCAGATAGTAAAAGTAATTGAGGAGAATTAATTGATCCTCCACTTAATATCACTTCTTTGTTTACAAAAACTTTCTGAATATTGCCTTTAATCTTAACTTCAATACCAATTGCTTTTTTTCCATCAAAAATAATTTTTTCTACAAATGAATCTGTAAAAATTGTTAAATTTTTTCTACTCTTTGCCGGATTTAAATAATGTTTAGAAACACTTGCTCTTTCACCCTTATCAATAGTTACGTCATACATACCAAAACCCTCTTGTTTTTTACCGTTCATATCTGAGTTAGCTTCGTATCCAGCTTCAGTTGCAGAATCTATAAATGCTTTAAATAATGGGTTTTTATTTTTAGACTGATTAACAGGTAATAAACCCTTGTTACCTCTATATTTATTTTCTCCTTCAGACCAAGTTTCAATTTTTCTAAAGTAGGGTAGAACTTTTTCATATGACCAATCTTTAAGTCCATATGAGGCCCATCTTTCAAAATCGTTAGGGTTACCTCTTACATAAACCATTCCATTATGAGCAGAACAACCACCAATCATTTTTCCTCTTGGGCAAAAAAGTTTTCTATTATGTAAATGAGGCTCAGGTTCAGAATAATACTTCCAATTATATTTTGGATCATGCATAGTATAAAGAATAGCAAGTGGCATCTTTACTTTCCAAATATCACTTGATTTACCAGCTTCAAATAAAGCTACATTAAACTGTCCATTTTCAGTTAGACGATTAGCAAGAACACATCCGGCAGATCCTCCACCAATAATAATATAATCGTATTTCATATAATTTTTGAAATTAGTAATTCTTTATAATCTTTAATATCTTTTATCTTAATATTCTGCTTTTTAGCACCCTCATCAAAACTACGCAATTTAATAGCATTTTTATAATTTTTATTTTTTTCAAATTTTTTGGCTTCATTATCACTCATTATACCACCTTGAAGTTTTAAGCTAATTTTTGAGGCCTCAGATAAATCATCAAAATATTTTTTATTTCGTGCCAAATATTTTTTTGCATCAACATGAAATAAGATAGGTTCAATAATTTCATTTGAAAAATATTCTTTTAGGTAATTTGCACCAATCGTTTCGTGATTTCCATCAATATGATCACTTACTAATTGATTTGGATCCTCAAGAACAAAGTGTCCATAATCATGAAGTAAACTTGAACATATCAAATCACCTGAGCATTTATTTTTTTCTGCTAGCATTGCTGTCTGAATCATATGTTCAGACATTGTTAATCCTTCTCCAATGTATAAAGATTTATTATTAGAAAAATTGAATATAATTTCTTCTACTATATTCAACATAAATTTAAATTAGTGAGGCTGATCACCCTCTATAGCAATTCTATCCATTATTCTTTCATGACCCAAACCTCTACCTGGATAAAAGTCAGCTATAGCATAATGAAGAACACTTCTATTGTCCCACATTGCAACTGCATTTTCTGTCCAATTAAATCTACATGTTAAATCTAAACGTGCTTGATGTTCAAAAATTTTTTTTAATATCTCATCACTCTCTTCTTTTTCTAAACCAATTATTTGTTTCGTGTAAGTCCAATTTACATACAATATTTTCTTTCCTGTTTCAGGGTGAGTTCTAACTATTGGATGTTCATTTGAATATTCATCATAATTTATTTTTTTATGACCTGTCATACCTTTATAATTGTCTATAAAAAATTCTGCACCAAGAGAACTATGAATTGCTTTTTTGTCTTTTATTTTTTTCTTAATATCTTCATCAAGAGTTTCCCATGCAAGTTCCATATTTGAAAAACAAGTATCCCCACCTACAGGGGGTATTTTTATAGATTTTAAAATTACAGCTTTAGTAGGCTTAACATTATAGCTAACATCCGTATGCCAATTCTCTCCCCATTGATTTTTTTCTTCTTTAGTCTTTACGATTCTTACTATTTCAGGATGTTTATCTAATCCCTTAACATAAGCGTGATTTTCTAGTGGACCCCAGTTTTGAGCTAATGCAATTTGTTCTTCATGTGTAATATCCTGATTTCTAAAAAAAATTACCTTGTGTTCTAAGAGTAAATTATTAATTCTTTCATAATTCTCTTTTGAAGAATCTTTAAGATTTATACCAAATATTTCAGCTCCGAGAGCTCCTGATAAAAGTTTAACATCCATAAATTGAATATATTTGTGGAAATTTATTTTGTCAAAACATATAAATTGCTTATGAGTTTAACACAGGCATATATTTTGTTAGCAATTTCAATAATTCTAGAAATTACTGCTACAGGATCTTTAAAAGCAACAGAAGGTTTTACAAGATGGATACCTTCTTTAATTTCTGTTGTTGCTATAAGTGGTTGTATGTTTTTTATGTCTCATGTGATGAAAATTTTACCGGTTGGTATTACTTATGCAACTTGGTCGGGTGTTGGAATAGTAGCATTAACTTTAATTGGAATTGTTAAGTATAAACAAATTCCAAATCTGGCTACGCTTTTTGGATTATCATTAATAGTTATAGGCGTTATTATTGTTAATGTAATGAACGATATAAAAAATTAATAATTAATCTATTTTTTTAATTTTGTTGAAAATTTTAAATCTTTATTATTAAAGACTGATTGATTTTTTTTAATAAAATCATTCATCAACTTTATTTTTTCCTCTTCAAATTCTGTAACTTTTCTCTCATTCAAATCAACATACAATGATAGTGCCTCCAATGTTGCAGCTAAATATTTTCTTTCACTATGTATCATGTCAAGTTTATATTGAATTCTTTTTTTATCATGGTCGCAATAGATTAGATTAACATCAACGTTGTCACCTTCTTTAACTTCTTGGTTATATGTAATATGTGATTCAACAACCATTGTACTTTTTTTTGTAGTCCTTGCAGAGTGTTCCCCCATATTAAATTTAGTTAACAAAACTTCAGATCCAATTTGATCAAAAATCCAAACATAATATGCTACATTCATATGGCCATTGTAGTCTGTCCAATCTTTAATTATTTTTTGTTTAGTTAAAAAAATACTCATTTTAGTTTTTATAATCAGGCTCTTCTTTATCTAAAATTAATTTAATTTGATTCAGATGTAACTTCGCTAAATCAATTGGATAATTAGCAGTTTCTTCTGCAGTTTTTTCTGCAACTTCATGACTAGCTATATTTAATTCTTTATTAGTTGATAAGGCTGTTAAATAAGTTTCAGCAGCTTTTTCAAAATAATATAAAGCATTAAAACCATCTGCAACTGTTTCACCAGTGGTTATAATTCCATGGTTTGCTAAAAGCATATGCTGTTTATTGCCCAGTGCTTTTGCCATCTTAATTGATTCTTCTTCAAAACCTAAACCTCCAAATTCACTAAAGATAGAAACTCTATTGTAAAAAATCATTGTATTTTGATCTATTGGTTTTAGAGTAGGGTCTTTGAGAGTTGAGAGTGCCGTTGCGTATTTAGAGTGTGCATGAAAAATACATTTTGCGTGTGGAACTTTTTCATGGATAGTGCCATGTATATGGATAGCAGTAGGATCTACTATTTCAGGTTTATCTTTAAGGCTTTTTATATTTTTTTTAGTAATTAATATCAAATCACTAGCTTTAATTTGGCTAAAGTGTATCCCAGCTTTATTTACATAGAAATCAGTAGAAGATCCAGGCACGCAAGCACTAAAATGGTTTGCAACACCTTCGTGCATATTTAATCTAGCCGTCCATCTAAAAGTAGCTGCTAAATCTTTCTGTAATTCTGTTATTTCCATTTTTATTAATTTAAACTATATTTTAATTATAAATTATGAACAATAAAGTTTTTATATCTTGTGCAGTAACAGGCTCTGGTGATACTGCTGGTAAACACCCTGAATTACCAAAAACCCCAAAACAAATTGCAACAGCAGCAATTGAAGCCGCTAAAGCTGGAGCTGCAATTGCACACATTCATGTTAGAGAAGAAGATGGCACGCCTAGTAGAAGGTTGGAGTTATACAAAGAAGTTGTTGATACAGTTAGATCGAGTGACACAGATGTTATTTTAAATTTAACTACTGGAATGGGTGGAGATCTTGATATTGGACAAGGAAAAAACCCATTGGATTTTGGCCCTATGACAGATATGGCAAATGTAATGGAAAGAATTGCTAATGCAGAACAATTCTTGCCAGAAATTTGTACTTTAGATGCCGGAACCTTAAACTTTGGAGACAGTTCTACAATTACAGTGAATACTCCAAACGATTTAAGAAAAGCTGCAAAGAGATTAAAAGAAATTGGAGTTAAGCCAGAAATTGAAGCATTTGATTTAGGAAATATGTGGTTTGGTGCGCAACTATATAAAGAAGGATTATTAAGTGATCCACCCATGTTTCAGATGTGCTTAGGAATTCCTTGGGGAGCACCTGCAACACCACTAGCCATGCAGGCAATGCTAGATATTATGCCAAAGGAAGGGGTTTGGTCTGGATTTGCAATTTCAAAAAATGAAATGCCTTATGTTGCTCAAACAATACTATTAGGTGGAAATCCAAGAGTAGGACTTGAAGATAATTTATATCTATCAAAAGGAAAATTAGCAACCAACGCTCAATTAGTTGAAAAAGCTACAAGAATTATTGAAGACCTAGGATCATCAATAATGACACCAGCGGAGACTAGAGAAAAATTAAAACTTACTAAACATAAATAAAACTCATGCCAACCAATATAAATAAAATTGCCGTTATTGGAACGGGAGTTATTGGTACTGGATGGATTATTAGAATGTTAGCACACAATAAAAAAGTTACAGCATTTGATTTAAATATTAGTCAAAAAGAAATTTTAATTAAGGAAATTAAAAGATCACTTCCATTTGTTAAAAAGCTTTTTAAAAAAAAAACATTTAATTTAAAAAACTTAAGTTTTAAAACATCATTAAAAGAAACAGTAAAAGATGCAGATTTTATTCAAGAATGTGCAACAGAAAATTATAAATTAAAAACTAAATTAATGTCAGATATAGGAAAGTATTCCAAATCTAGTGCCATTATATCTTCAAGCTCATCTGGATTATTACCATCTATTATTTTTTCAAAGTGTAAAAATCCTAATAGAGGAATTATCGGTCATCCATTTAATCCAGTTTATATGTTGCCTGCAGTTGAAATTGTACCTGGAAAAAAAACTTCTAAATCAATTTTAAAAAAAGCTAATTATTTTTATAAATCTATTTCAATGAATCCTATTGCTGTGAAAAAAGAATTACCAGGGTACCTAGCAGATAGACTGCAAGAAGCTTTATGGAGAGAGGGACTTCATATTATTAATGAGGGCTACGCAACAACAAAAGATTTAGATAGAGCGATAGAGGATGGACCTGGTTTAAGATGGTCATTAATGGGGACCTTTTTAACTTTTCATTTGGCAGGTGGAAAAAATGGAATGAAACATATGCTGGAACAATTCGGACCAGCCTTAAAACTTCCATGGACAAAACTAAAAGCTCCAAACTTATCAAACAAATTAATTAAAAGATTGGTTGATGGAACTAAAAAACAATCAAAAGGAAAATCAGTAGCAAAAATTTCAAATATTAGAGATAATTATTTATTAGATTTACTTTTAATGAGAAAAAAATATGAAAAAAAATTACGATAATGAAAAAACATAAAGGCGGATGTATTTGTGGTGAAGTTAAATTCACTGTAAATTTGGATGATAAACCTAGGATTTATAATTGTCATTGTATTGATTGTAGAAAAAAAACAGGTGGAATGATTACTATAATTGATCTTAGAGAGGGCTCTATTGAAATTGATAAAACTAAACTTGGAACTTATGAACATTCAGGGGGTAGTGGAAACTTAATTAAAAAGCATTATTGTAAAAAATGTACAGCACCAATTTTAACTTATGTAGATAAATGGAAAAAGTTTTATTTATATGCGGGAATGTTAGATAACATAAATATTCTTAAAACAGCTAATAATATATACTATGAAGACTCTCACTTTCCTTTTATGGAAATTAAGGAAAAAAAAATTAAACTATAAATTGATTTAATATTAATGTGGCAACTTGTTACACATAGCAAAGTTGATTTTTTTTTTTAACTATTTATATGAATGGTACTAATTTATTAACCAATATGTGTAGAAAGTTAAATTAAGTATGATGAATATAATAAAAAAAATAACTATCCTAGTTACAACTTTATTTTCAGTAATTTTTTTAAACACCACTTCTTTTGCAGCTGATGCAACGATAGAAATGCTGAATAAACAAGGAAAAGAAAGCATGGTTTTCTCTCAAAAAATTGTAAAGATAAATGTTGGAGATAAAGTTTTTTGGAAAGCTACAAATAAAGGTCATAACGTAGAATTTATAAAAGGTGGAATTCCTCAAGGTGTTGAAAAATTTAAATCTAAATATAATAAAGATGTAGAATTTAAATTTGATGTACCGGGTATTTATGCTTATTGGTGTACTCCACATAAAAGCATGGGAATGATTGGTTTTATAATCGTTGGTGATGATAAATCCAACCTAGATGCCATTAAATCAATTAGATACTCTGGTAAATCTAAAAAGCTTGCTCCAAATCTAATTAACTCATTATAAGAATATATAGATATAAATTTTAAGAATTAATTTTATTAATCTCTCTCCCAAGTAAGATTTTTAAATTGATATTAATCTCCCCTGATCCTAGGGGAGGTTTCTTAGATTTAATTATTTCTTTCTGTATGACCATCCACAGATATTATTTGTCCAGAAACTTTACTTGAGTCATTTGAAATTAAAAAAGAACACATTTTTCCAATATCTTCTTCTAAAATCCATTGTTTCATTGAGCTCATTGAAACAAAATCTTTTTCAATTATTTTTGCAGAAACTTTAGTAAATTTTGCTTTATCTTTAATTACCCTTTTCATTCTAGCTCCCTTAATAGTTCCAGGGCATACAGCATTTACTCTAATATTAAATTTTCCAAGCTCCATAGCCAATGTTTTTGTGACACCAATTATTGCCCACTTGCTTGCAGCATATGGAGATCGTAATGGAAAGCCAAGTATTCCTGCCGTTGATGAGATATTAACTATTGAACCATTTCTAGATTTTTTAATTAGAGGTATAGCTTTTTTTGTAAAATAAAAGTGACTATTTATATCTACATGCAAAGTGTTTTCCCAATCTTTTGATTTTAATTTTTCAAGAGATCCTGTTGGTCCAGCAATTCCAACATTATTAATTAACGCATCAATTTTTTTAGTTTTTTTTTTAACTTTTTCAAAAAAATCAGAGACCTGATATTCATTTGAAGCGTCACAAAGATAAGCAAATAATCTTTTATTTTTTAAAGGATGTTTGTTCAATTTATTTAGAGATTTACTGTCTATATCACAAAGATAAACATAAGCTCCTCTAGAAAGACATACTTTTGCTGTTGCTAAGCCTATTCCAGAGGCTCCTGCAGAAATAATAATTCTTTTATTCTTTAATGATTGGCTAACCATTAATTATGATTTTGTTAAAGATTCTTGAAGCTCTTTATTAGTTATATATCCCTTAACATTTCCACTTTTATCAACAACTTCACAGTTAGCACTTGTGCAAACTATTTGTGGTAAAAATTCTTCAATGAATTGATCTTCTTGGACTTTGATTAAATTTGATTTATCAATTCCATTAACCTCATTTACATTTTTCATAATAACTTTTGCTTTAATTACCCTTGCTCTATTAACGTCTTTAACAAAAGCTTTTACATAATCATCTGCAGGTTTCATTATTATATCTATAGGTGTTCCAACTTGAACTAGTTTTCCAGCATTTAGTATTCCAATATGATCACCCAATCTTAATGACTCATCTAAATCATGGGTAATAAAAATTATTGTTTTTTTTAACTCTGATTGAAGATCTATTAATTGTTTTTGCATATCACTTCTAATTAAAGGGTCTAATGCACTAAAGGCTTCATCCA
>Ga0209709_10001423_pt1 | contig 22185 bp, 16 predicted proteins | sample ArcticOcean_MG_C_2_FD_187435 | JGI IMG/M metagenome (GOLD analysis project Ga0209709, IMG submission 187435) | Marine microbial communities from western Arctic Ocean - ArcticOcean_MG_CB4_136 (SPAdes) (version 2) | ecosystem: Environmental > Aquatic > Marine > Oceanic | place: Arctic Ocean...
GGGCACGCCGTGCGTCCAGGTGCCATCAGTACCACCCGGCTCAAGACCCAAGGACTCAAACTGGTCGACCAAAAAGGCGATGGTTTGTGCCTCGCCGGGCCCACCGGGCGCTCGGCCTTCGAACTCATCGGACGCAAGGACCTTTACAATGTCCGACAGGCGCTGACCCTCAATGACCGCTGATTTAGGTATTGAAACGCTATCGACTTGCTTGTCGACAACGGGCTTGATTGATTCAGAGCAAGCGCTGATGCCGACTAACAGCGTAAGGCAAAGAGCTGATTGATTAAGGCGTTTCATAAAAAGGTTTCCCGACAGAATTGAGGGCCTGGCATAAGCTTACCCAGAATATCCACATGCTACCTCATATTCGATATTTCGGGAGAGGAATAACTTGATAACATAAAGAATTTCGTTGATTATATTATTTAAACACTAGTGCGTTCAGTGGTTACAACGCACATCGTTATAATTAGTTTGTCAACTCTCTATAATGAAAAATGACGTGGAGTCAAAAGCACGAACTCTAGCAATCAACAACGCCGCTTAGTGAGTGTGTTTTCCCTCCTGTCAAACCAAGACCATAAAGGAGACAACATGAATTCGGTTAATAGAACATACGCAATAGTAGGGCCAAAAATTGAGGTCTCCCCAAATGTCAAAGCCATTGATACGTTTTGGAGCAGTGCTGTTGCTGATAATCCCGCTCTTAACCAAGATCATCAGGTTAGATGGATTGGTCTTGATGAAGAAACAACCCTTCAGATCGTCGAGTATATAAAATCTGGCGAAAAAACGGCCACATTCACGTTACCATGGGTAAATAGCTTTAATAATTGGGCTAACAGCCATGTTGGTCTTCCTCTTATTATTTTGTCATGTAATGGTGAGCCGCTATTGGTAGTTCAGATAACCGAGGTTATAGAAACAACTTTTGGGGCCATTGATTATTCTGTTACTGGCTTGGATGGTCCGCCTGTAAGAGATACTGCCATATGGCTCGCATTACACAATGGTTATTGGAACGAAATTCTAGAAGGGCAGGGAATGACGTGCACAAGTGATATGCCAGTTCTTGTTGAAAAGTTTAAACCAGTGTATCCCGTTTTGACTCTCTAATAATTTTTTACTCTAGCGATATTGACTTTACAAAGGTAACCGGTGAACTTCATACCTTTATTGAAAATATAGGTTTATACACAATCAAATATCCATTTAGCTTTCGAAAAATATAGGCTACACAAATTTCCCATACTCACTAGGGGCAGTTTATTTTCTAACGCAGTCTTTCGCCAAGAAGTTTCCCAAAGGTGAGCGCTGGGGTCAATGATAGACCGCCAACAAACGCGTTTCCTGAAGTTCGTCCAAACCCAAGAATTTCTCCGGCAGCATAGAGATTAGGTATTGTATTTCCGTCTTGCTTGATTACCCGAAGATCTGCGTCTACTGCGAGGCCCGCGGGGCTTAGGACCGTAACCCCCATAGCCTTAATGCCATAAAAGGGAGGATTCTCAATTTTTCGTATGAGAAAAAATTTATTAAACTCTTTATCCTTTTTTTGCTCAACAGAAGCATTGTAATTTTGTATTGTCGTGGTTAATACGCTAACTTGGCAGCCGAGACCTTCTGCCAGTTCCTCGATAGTATTAGCCTTAATGAAATTTGGATGATAACCAAACTTAGCTCTATACACGTCAGGATCTAGCAGAGTAAGTGGGGCCGAATTCTCAAGAATATCGCTGTCGAATACAATATTCATCTTCATTTCAGGTTGGTTTAACAGGGCCCGTTCTCTGTAATCAATACTCTGATGATCCTCTGTCATAAACCTTTTACCTTGGTTATCTACAAATATTTCCCAGATATTTCGCGATTTAGGGGATAGAGCAAGAAATTCGGCAGAAGTTGGATCGTTTGGGTTCTCTAAATACCCCGCAAAGGTGCACAAGAATTTTTCCGTACCGTCGACAATAGCATCTAAATCCTGGGCTGCTTTGATGCCATCTCCAAGTGAGAACGGATTACAATGAGAAGCAAGAGGAATTTCTGGATTTAATTTGTTCCACATTTCAACTCCTGCGGCATATCCCCCGCAGGCTAAAACAACACTGCTACCATAAAGGTGCGTATTTTTATTATTGCCATTGTCTACATTGATTCCCTTGACCGCACCCGCATCATCTGTGATTAAGCTAGATAAGCGGTGTTCAAGCAATAAATCAATTTTACCTGCTGCTACTAACTTTTCATGGACTGGTCGCAGAACATCCAGTATCGAAAGAGCGGCATTGTCTCCCCAGAGATACCTCCTTTTGCTGTAAGCCTCATGGGCTTCTCCCACTACAGGGGTTCCTGCTGCTGGTTTGAAACCCAGATCCATTAGCCAATCAATTGTGTCAGCGGCGTTATCAACAAAAAGCTTTAATACTACCGGATCTATTTGACCATTAGCTATATGCTGCGCGTCAGCAAAGTGCTCCTCGGGTGTATCGGTTACACCATGCTCTTTTTGAAGCCGGGTACCCGCAGCAGCAATCTGGCCCGATGACCAGTGAAGCGTACCTCCTATTCTATTATCTGCCTCAATCTGCAAGACCCTAGCACCATTTTGAGCTGCACGGATGGCAAGGGGCAGGCCAGCTGAGCCGGCTCCGACACATATTACGTCATAAATATCCATAATAAGATCCTATAAAAATATCCAATGGTGGAATGTAACTTCTACTGCTGACACTCCATAAAACCGCTTAAACAATAAATATAGGTTTCTACTAGATCGAGACAAGTGATTCCACTTATTCAAATTATTATCAACGTGCCTGCTTGATTGATTTCCTAATGATAGCTGAATAGTCTGTCTAATCAAATTACAGTTACATCAATTTGGTAAAGAAGTTCTTGAGAATTATTAATAGGGATGTTGGGCTCGTCCAGCCTTGGTTAGACCGAGGCCTTTTGCATAACATGCCACTCGAATCATTCCAAAATTTACTATTTTTCAGCTGAAAATAAAACTAAGTCATTGATATATTGAGCAGATAGGTGGGTTCGACACCGAGGGTTGAGGTCATTTGCTTGCTTCTTATTAATATTTAATGACGGCTGAAACAAAATCATCGCTAGATTTTTATTGTTCCTCAACCTTTTTTGGAAATGATTGACTGGATATTTACCGGCAACAATAATTTCAAATTCTCTATATAACTAAAAGCGTTCTTCGTTCATTTCAAGTACTCTAAATCTTTGCTTCTGGGATTTTGGTGCCGTTTTTTAAAGTTAAGAATAAAAAGATACTGCTTATCACCAACTTTAAGGTGATGTTCAGTTCGTTCAAAAGAACCGAAAACTTTATTAAATTAAAGCGGGCCGAGGCTTGTTTGCGCATTGCCTATACTAATCCTTTAGTTTATTTCACCGTGCGTGATCCCTATGAGAGGGTTGCGTCCTTTTACAGAGATAAATTTCAGCAACATCCTACAAACTATTCGTTAGATTCATCCTTAAAATGGGAAACACCGCAAAAAATATTCTTTCCGCTGTTAGGTTTGGACAATAAGACTAGTAATAAAGAGATTAGAGAGGCTTTACTAGGCACCTCTTTTGAGATGTTTATAGGTATGCTTGCTCAATGCTATCACCTTGATGAACATGTAAATCCCCAACATTGGATACTTAATCATCCTCAATACAAGTTTTTCAAAAGCCTAAATATCCCGGAACAACAGGTGTCAATTTTTAAGATTGAAAATCTATCCCATATGCGTGAGTTTTCATATCTGACAGGTTTTGATTCCAATGTCAGTATGAATAGCACAAAGAGGTTAAATACGGACTGCTCCATGAATAATGAAATGCTGAAAAAGATTAATAGTATTTATGCCAATGATTTCAAGTACTACGGATACAAGATGCGAATGCCAGAGCCGAAAACCACCGATGTTAGTGATTAACGCCTGACTAAAATGGGGGAAAGTATATTACGTGTTTAAATCATTAATGGGGTGTACGACGGGGATTGAACCGATGGCGACGCTTACTGACTTTCAATGAGGACTTAAACCCTCGTATCGACTGTTTACACAACGGGTCAAAACACTATATTTACTAAATACCCATACTGTACTAAGCTGAAAAGCGTATTTTTATAATTTTGAATTATTTGATATTTAATTCCCATTAAAAGTTGGTTAAATGAAAAAGAACTTCGGTATTGGAGCACTGACTCTACTCGTTGCGTTTTCCACGCTCGGGGAAACGGAATCTGAGTCTAACCAACTCCTTTCCTCTACTGTTAGCTCCGAGTTAAATTTAGACATAGACGGTAACGGGCGATTTGACGCTCTTACCGATGGACTATTGGTCCTTCGAAGTATGTTTGGTTTGGATGGCAGTGCATTAGTAACTGGCACTATAGGTTCTGATGCTGTTTATACTGACTCAGTCGATATCGAATCTCGCATTGAAACTCTTGGTGACCTCGCTGATATAGACGGTAATGGCCAAATAGATCCCCTTACAGATGGTCTGCTTACGTTACGTCATCTATTTGGTTTACAGGGCGATACGCTTATTAATGGGGTCGTGGCAGGCGATGCTGTTAGAACTACTGCAGAAGAGCTTGAGGCTCATTTAGAGACTCTGATCTCAACTCCCGGTAGCGGTGGATGCCCTCAAGCGAGCTGGAGTTCTGGGACTAGGACAATAGATCATGATGGAGTTGAGCGACAAATCCGAGTTCATGTCCCTGCCAACTACAAAAATAACGTCACATCCCCTCTTATAATTGGTTTTCATGGCTGGGGTGGAGACCAAAACGAATTTCTTAACAATGCCGCTGTTCAAAACCAGCTTAATAAACACAACTACATAATGATCTCTCCCCTAGGCCTTGGTTCTCAAGAGTCAGGATCTTCCTATTCCTCTTGGTCCTTCAGCGGGTCTACAACGGGCCTCGATGGAGACGGAATTAACGGGTTAGTGCCAAACGATTCTGAAAAAATTTGTAATGCCAATGTAACGCCTGATTATACGTATCCGTCATGTCAAGGTGTGGCCGCTAATAGTTGCTCTTGGACTCATTGCCTAGACGACGATGTTAGCTTCGTTAAGAGCCTTGTAGCCCAAGCACAGCAAAATCTGTGCATCGACAGTGAGCGCATCTTTGCCGCCGGGGGTTCCAATGGTGGCATGTTTGTTTGGGAGTTAGGGCAGAATAAGAGAACTGCAGATATTTTTCGGGCCGTTGCTCCAATAATTGGTCTTCCTCATCGGGGTTACCTGTCTGAGCCACAAAAGGTTAATGGTCTGCCAGTTATTCTAATAACGGGCATGCTCGACACCACTGTTCCACCGGGTAATTGGAACGATAAAACTTTCACCACTACGTCGAACGGTGAGGCTTTCTTCTACACTGGGGCTAGCGCAATTACGGAAAAATGGGCTAATACGCTTCTTTGTGATACCTCTATTGCTCCGGAGATTATCGAGCTGGGTGTCGGGCCTAGTCTGGAGTGCCGGAGTTGGAATGACTGCGCAGGGGAGGGAGCTATCCCTCCAATTCTTGACTGTCGGGGCAGTACAATGGGCCATAGCTATGATCTAGATCAGACGTGGCCACTAATAATGAGATTTTTTAACGCCCAGTAAAGGTTGTTGTAGAAGTACATTTACAGGTTTTATAGCTGAACACCCCATCCAGTCAACTCAGTGCTAGATCGAGGTGAAAAGTTCTTGAGGCTTATAAAAAGGAATACTTGGAGACCACTTCGGCAGCTTTACGCGCTAGTAATCGGACACTGTTGCGCGCGCGTAGGTCGGGGTTTTGCCAAAAGAGCCAAAGGGGCGAAGTGATAAGTTTCGCCCCCTCTCAATATCCTACTCCGCTGTGTAGAACTGCTCGCATACTTCAAATTGGTCATTAACAACCTCATCAATTAACGATGTGGCTTGCAGATATGCGTTACCCCATGAGGCCCCTGCAAAGTAGTCATCAATGACTGCGCCATGAGTTTTTTCATCAGCAGTTATAGACTTTAGATACAAAGTACCTGCCTCTTGAGTTCCACCGCCGATCGCAATAAAGAGACCATTGATAAAGGTGTCGTGACCTGCATCCTGAATTTCTTTTTCAAGCTTTGTGAGCGCTGCAACAAGGGCAGGTACATTGGCGGGTGAGACTTTGATTCTCATCGCTCGCTCGTATCCTGGGTCTAGACGAGGAAACCCTTTAAGCGGCGCCCAAGTTGCACCATATTTAAACTCTCGCATATTTGCCATTGCTCTAGGGGCATTAGAGGGGTCATATTTACCTGCACCCACTAAAGCAGCAGTAACGCTTGGGTAAGCAGTCCACATCATTAGTTGACCTGGATAATCCTGGCCCGACACAGTTCTGCAGTACCCCCCAGCATCTGCCCCAATTGTTTTGTAAAGAGCAGGATTTGATTTAACAGATTTCAAATACTTGTCAGTATCTTTAGCGGATACCATTAGTGTAGTAAAGGCACCTTTACCCTGTTCTTCAGCTAGATGACCATCTCCCAATGCATTTGAACTTACGGCAGCTAGGAATAGGCTCACTATCAAAATTGTCTTTTTCATAATTCACTCCGGTTAATAGTTATAGTTATGGTTAATGCGTTTAATCATAACTAAATAATCCATCCAGTCAAATCAGGGCTAGATCAGGGCACCTACTAACGTATAAAGCCTTGAACTGGAGGTCTGTTGTCCGACGTAAATGGTTCTACAGATTTCATTAGTTCAGGACTTGCATTCCCTGCAATCACAAACGAGGTAATACTTATAGAAGCAAGAAATTCCTCACCAAACGGACTGACAGCGAAAGCAGCCATATGGAAAAGGGCAGCCTCATTGTTGGGATAAACTTCAATCAAGGTGAGTTTTTTGTTATCTGGGCTCATGAAGTATTGATACCTAGTGGTATCAGGCTCAGAGGCTTTAACCGCTGGAACCATTTCCTTGAGAAGGGCTTTAAAGGAATCAGCTTTGCCCTCAACAATATTCGCATTAATAGTAAAGATAATCTGATTTTCGGTAGCCTCATGATGACCAGCAAAAGACATTGGGGCCAACAGTATAAGTAAAGTAATAATGATTCTTTTCATGGCTTTTTCCTGTTTTCATGTTGTAAAAGTTATAATTTAACACGTCGGTTAGCATAGTGGGATTTTAAAATGCCGCTATATTCTTTTATGCACATAATCATTTTAATAGCTATGCGTTGACGACTTAATCATCGCTGAATAGCCCATCCAGTCAAATCAGGGCTAGATCGAGGTGAGAAGTTTGCTTCGCTCTCAAATTTTGTTATGATTTTATCTCAGCACCGAGTTGATCCAGATTGCGGGGTGCTTTATAAATACCAGCTAAACCGGACCGTCGATTAATCTCGACTTATTAACCCGATTTGGCTCTGCTGGATTGGGTTTTTTGCATTTTATGGGTTGGCTTTCCCTAAAAGCTGGGCATTTGATAACCAGATTGTGCGCCCGCATCAAGCAAAGCACTAAAGAGGATAAAATCATGACTGATCGTGAAAAAACTACTTTTAAATTAGCAACTCAAATATATACCACACTGGACCCTACTCACGCGGCGCTTAAGCGGTTACTCATCCATAGTCATCGTACGGCGCTATACGGGCTGTATTATAACAGGAGTGGTCAATGCCTAGGGGGTTCAAAATGAGCCACCTTAATATACCCATGAGTCCCGCAGATTTACCTCAGCAAAAGCTATATGAAGTTAAAGCACTACCGAAATGGCCTGTTGGATGCGGCGTTATGTTGTTGGGAGGCCAAGTCGAGAATACCTTGCTTGGCATACCCAATACGCCAACTAAAGAGTCGATTCCTTTGGCGCAAGTAGAGTGGTCTTGGAGTCCCATGAATGCGCGTGTTGATGCCTATGAGTTACATAAAGGCAAAGAGCACTGGCTAATGTGGTGCGGCGGTCCAGATGACAATGCTTCTAATTATATTTCCAACTGGTATGCGGTAGCTTGTATGCCAATTAAAGATATTTCTCAGGAGGATGCCGCCAAATTCTTGTTGTTGGCTTATTGGGAGACTGAATATTTGGACATATCTCTTGATCGATATCACTGGATTAATCGCGCGGATGCACTATCAGTCTCTGACATTGAGTCAGTTGCTAATGCGGTGTGGTCTTTAGATGAAGATGAGGGATAGGTGAGATATATCGCACAGGGACGTGCTGTCATTTAGATCAACTTTAAATTCCCTAGTGAAAGGGCTAGATCGAGGTGATTCCGCAAGATTTAAATGGATGTGTCGTATTGCCACGAAACGATAAGCCATACTTAATCTTCACAGCATAATACTTTTTCACATACTCACAGAACCTAACGATCTCGTACTCTAAGCCTCTTCCATCACGGCTTCTGCGCAAGAAATCACTAGGGCCTTCAGAGCCTTTAGAACTGTTCACGCGGCCGCATGACGGCACATGATTAGAGGTGTCGTCGGCAAAGGCTTTCTTTCTACTTGCGCCCCAAGAGGCCGCACCGCTCTCGTATGCGTCCTTGAGGCTGACGATGTGGTCGATGTTGATGAAGTCACAGGTTTTGTTAGTGTAAAAGCCTATGGAGGTGTTGGGTTTGTAGCTGTGGAAGTTGAAGTCAGAACGAGTGTAGCCTTCTGCATAGGTGGCAGAGGCTACATAAAGAAGTATCAAAGCTAATGGTAGTTTAATCACAGTCCGTCACACAACGAGCTAATACTGCTTAAACGGTAAGCTGAAATTTTTACTTAGGCAAAATAACTGCATCGATCACATGAATTACACCATTACTTGCTTTTATATCGGTTGTAACAACTTGTGCACCGTCTACATAGACTTTACCATCTTTCACTTCAATGCTGACGGCCTGACCTTGTACCGTTTCTGCACTAGTTAACTTAACTACATCTGCTGCCATTACTTTACCTGCAACTACGTGGTAAGTAAGTACATTTGCTAGCGCTGCTTTATCAGCCAATAAAGCGTTTAATGTGTCTGTTGGCACTTTTGCAAAAGCTGCATCTGTTGGAGCGAAGACTGTAAATGGCCCTTCTCCTTTTAGTGTTGCAACTAAACCTGCTGCTTTCACTGCAGTCACTAGCGTATTGAAATCACCCGCTGCTACCGCAGTATCAACGATATCTTTTTTCATACCATGATGACCTGCCGCAGCAAACATAGATAATGCTAAGGTAAATAAGCCGATGGTCATTGCCTGTGTTATTTTATACATATGCTAATAGCCTCATATAATTTAATGATATTGATAAATCTCATTCAGCAGTAATACATTCTTGACTGAATGATTCCATAGTTCCTACGCTTGCTTTGTAAAATTAGATCTAATGAGTGCCCTAAAGATATACGCGATGAACTAAGCGGAATCGAGGTAGCCCCGATACTTCATAAGTCCTTCTATTCGGTATAGAATCTAAATCTCTCATTTAGATAAAGTTAAACTGTGAGAAATAACTGAGACACTCGTCGGGAGGAAAAATGTGAAACCCTTTTATTTTTTCCTAATTTGGATTTTCGGATTTTTCGTTTTACTTTCTTTTGACTTATTTATGGAAGGATTTGTATTTGAATGGTTAGAATGGAATGGAACAATAAAAAACGATTGGTTTTTTGCCTTGTGGTGGGGATTTGTTGTGATTTGGGTTATATATGGAACAAAAACTTTATATGAAAAAATAAGGATGCCCCGCAGTGAGAAATAATTGAGACACTAATCGGTAGTAACCTAGTGTTCAGACTGTAAATCATTATAGAAATACATTTACAGGTTTTATACCCCATCCAGTCAGGTGGGCTAGATCGAGGTGAGAGATATGCAGATATGCGCGGACTTTCAGAACACTCCAACGCACGTACTTATTGGACTCCAGTACGCGGGAATAGATCGAGGTATTTACCGCCTATAAAAAGATAGGTTATTGCGGTTTATTAAGGGATTACCTTCTTAGAAACTCTCATAGAGAAAATTACAGTCGCACAGCAAAGTGTAATTCAACGTACGAAAGTCATGTTCCTATTGATTCGATTCCTGAAAATTGATCTATGTCGGAAAAATCTATTCAGCTCTTTTATTCTATCAATAAACATCGAAGTGCAATAAATCATCTACTGTGGCACGACGGCGTATTAATCGACTACTTTGTTGGCTGCCGACCATCACAGCGGCAGCTGCTTGTCTACCGCAGTACTGGTTCATCATTTCTAAACCGTAAGCCCCGGTATCAAGCAGAGCGATGATGTCGCCAGTTTGGGTGCTAATGGGTAATTCACGCAAGCTGGGTTGCTGTAGTAGTACTGTCTCCAGTATGGCTCGTTGCCCACTGAGCCCGGGCATCATCGCTAAGAGGGATTTAATTCGCCCTTCGCCCTCTATATCGTGAAAGGTGTCACTACTATCACATAGGGGTCCCACCATGCGACAGAGTTGAGTGGCGGTATCATCAGATTTACTGGCATTAACCATATGAAAATACCAACCCGAAAAAATATCAAATAACACGCTGTAACCGGCGTCCAAATAAAATACGGAATTTTGCTGGCGTATTTTACTGGCTTCAATTGTGGTGAGCAGAATGGCCGTGTCACTCACCATACTCCGGCCGGGCTCCACAATAATTTCAATATTGCTGCCAAGAGCATTGGCCACAGGCTTGATCAAAATATCAGCTATAGCGTCAAAGCCAATATCTGTACGGTAGTTGTCGCAGTAATGCGGACTAAGATTGTTCCAGTTTTCTGCTGAGCTACTGTAGTTTTTAGGATAACCGCCTCCTAAATTAATATGCTTCAGGGGGTATGGTAATAGCTCGCTAACCTCTTGGGCGTAGGCAATTAAAAACTCAGCCTGTTTTTGGTATGCGCTAGCGTCATTAACTTGAGTACCAATATGCACGTGTATACCCGTCATCGTTAAATGATCCGAATGTTCGTTTATTAGGCCAATGGCTGTTATCTGCTCTTCGCGGGTCATACCAAATTTTGAGCTTGAGGTGCCTGTTTCCCAGCCAGAAACGGCGCCGGCTTTAATTTCAGGGATAATACGCAGCGTTACATTTGCGCAGTTATCAATGGCTTGGGCAACGGATAAAATTCGCTCTAATTCAGACAGTGAGTCAACGTTAATAGCTTTAATATCAGCGGCAATAACAAGCTCTAGCTCACTGCGTAGTTTGGCGACCCCATTAAAGACAATTGCTTGTGGGGCGTAGCCTGCAGTTTGTGCTTTTAAGAACTCACCACCTGAATTTATCTCAATACTCAATCCTGCCTCTCTCAAAACCTGTAATACGGTAATGTTAGAGTTGGCCTTGCTCGCGAAGCAAACAGTAGTATTGGGGTGCGCTTGGCGAAAGTTGGTGAGGATTTCTGTTGCATTTTTGCGCAGTTTAGCTTCGGAAAACACATACAAAGGGGAGCCATACTGCTCAACCAAGTCACAGGTGTTAACGCCATCAATCATCAATTGGTTGTTGTGGCTGGTTAAGTGATTGGCTCTTTGCCAGGGGTGTAGGGCAACAGCATCGTTCATGATTGTGCTAGCGTTGTTAGACATGGGACATTGACCTGTGCATTAACGAAATATTGAGTACGAAAAGCTATTTAATCACTTTTCCAGAATAATGATGGGTAGCTTGTCCTTGGTTTAAGGCAAGTTGACCATTCACCCAAACCATTTTCAAACCGTCTGAAATGGCGGATCGATTTTCAAGTGAGGCATTATCTTTTATAGTATCCTCGTTAAATAAAATGAGATCAGCATAAGCGCCTACCTTTATTTCACCACGATCTTTAAGCCCCATATTGTGGGCGGCAAGAGATGTAGCATGCCTTATCGCCTCTTCAAGGGACATTAGGCTCATACCTTTAACAAAATAGCTTAAAAAGCGAGGAAAGGCTCCATATCCTCTTGGATGGCCTTCAAAACCACCATCAGTACAAATATTAGTATGTTCCCATTTCATTAATTCTCCAATGTCATGGGGTAACATAGATTTCCCCATAATAGACTGGCCTTGGCTTTCGTGTTCTTCCTGCCAGGCATCAGACTCTTTCAGTAATTCAGAAAATGTTTGGGCATCACTTAACCCTCGTAATACTGAAATATCAGCCAAGGTTTTCCCGACATAATTTGGGTCAGGTCCATAAACCATAAAAATTATTCCGTCAGAAGGAGTTATATTATCCAGAACATTTTGTATTTCATCTAAGTCATCTGCATCCCGTTCGGGGAGTAAAACCCAAAGCGTTGATTGCCAATATTCATAGGGGTAAATATCAGCGGTGATGTTCACTCCTTCAGCGCGGGCCTTGTTTAGAATATTCAAAAGTTTGTCAGTTTGTCCCCAAATTTCTTTGGATGCCAGTTTGATGTGAGAAATTTGGACCGGCATTCCTGTTTGCCTTCCAATATTTATTATTTCATTAATAGCAGGCCAGAAGAACCGGTCTTCGGAACGTATGTGAGAGATATATCGACCCCCCAAGCTGGCCGTCACTTGAGCTAACTCTATGACTTCTTCTGAAGATGAATAAATCCCGGGTTCATATTCAAGCCCCGTAGACAGGCCAATGGCTCCTGCTGCCATCTCGGCGCGGAGTATTATTTTCATGGCTGAAATTTCATCGCGAGTGGCCTCTCGCTTGGCTCCTTCTCCCATAACCCTATCACGGAGGGTATTGTGCCCAATATAGGATGCTATATTCATGCTGGCAGGTCTTTCCCTAAACGAATCTAAAGAGGTTTGAAGCGGAAAATCATGTTCCCCGTCTTGACCAAAAATACTTGTTGTTATGCCTTGAGTTATAACTGCCAAAGCATCTCTATTTTCACTTAAGCCCCAATCATGGTGGCTATGGGTGTCTATAAAACCGGGAGAGAGGGTCAAACCTTTGGCATCAAATATTGTGTCGCCTGAAGTTGGCATTAGGTCTCCAATACTAACTATCCTTTCGCCGCTGATTCTTACACTTCCTAGAAAAGCAGGTTTTCCTGTGCCATCAATAATGCGGGCATCTTTTATTAGTGTGTCTGCAAATGATGTAGGAAAAACCCCTAAAACTCCAAATGTAACCATACTTAAAATTACTAAAACTATGCGCATGCTTGTCTCCTCAATTTAACGAGTAAATCCTTATCATCAAAATTGATTTGTTTTCTCTTTTAATTCTTCAATCTCTTTCTTGAGTTCTGCAATGTCATGTTTTTGAGATATTCCAGTCATAATTGATGACGCACCCCATGCGCGGGTCAATGGGCTCTCTGCCCATCCATACCGAACTGACTTGGCCTCTAAAAGAGCCTTTTTGGGGAGTGACAGAGGTTTGCTGTAAAGCTTCCAGACGCCGCCATTTATACGATATCCAACTGAATCATCGGCTGCCGAAGGTACTATGCTCGCCGTTCCTTCTTTATTAATTGAGATCTGAGGTACTTGAGTGACGGGTTGCTCGCCATCTGGCCAAAAGTCCTTAGCCATCGCTAATTCAGTTGTCTCACTGTAGTCGGCAATCGCGCCTCGCCAGTTTATTAGTGCAGTCCTCATACGAGCGAGAGTGTCAATCTGCTCGGCAGAATCGGCTATATTATTGATTTCATGGGGGTCGGCGACTATATCGTAAAGCTCTTCTGCTGGGCGTGGCTCGAACCAAAAGCGTTGCGCAGCGTTTAGCTTGCCTGCAGATAAGTGCTGCCAGAGAGTCTGCATAGTAGCCAGTCGATCGCGGTATGTAATATGCTGCGCACCTGGCATGTTTGGAAGCAGATTCTTAATGTATTTAAACTGGCCATCGCGCACGGCGCGCTCGCGAAAGTTAAAACCGTCTATCCGGTCTTTGGCGGCATAAATATAGTCTCTTTCTGGACTGACATCCGGCACTAGCTGAGCACTCCCATGCATGTAGTCTGGCACCGGAATCCCCGCCATGGTCAAAACACTTGGCCCTATATCGACAAAGCTCACCAGCCTTTTATCATTACTGCCAGGAATCAAACCCTCAGGTTTAAAGCGTGTTGGCCAGTGGACAATTAATGGCACCTTGATGCCACTGTCATAGATTTCACGTTTGGCTCGGGGCAGGCCATCACCATGGTCGGTAGTCCAGATAATAATAGTATTGTCGGCCAAGCCATCTTCTTTAAGCTGGAGAAGCAATTTTTCGACCATTTGATCCATGCTAAAAATATTATTGTAGTGCTGAGCTATATCGGCTCGGATAGTGGCTTGATCGGGGTAGTAGGGGGGCACTATAACCTGATCGGGATTGACTACCTTAGAGCGAGTACCACTAGCATTGTTTTTCGCCACTTTGTTAGGGAACATCTGCTGCTCATGAGTTTGAGTAAGGGTCACGAAGCCAAAAAATGGCTGACCTTCTGCACGACCCTGCCAAGTAGATTTCGCACCCTCGTAGTCCCAGATACTAAAAGGCCCTGAACCGGCAGATGTATTACTGAACTGATAGTCAAGCTTAGGGCTAGTAAAAGTGTAATAGCCTTGGCGACGTAACAATTCTGGATAGGCTTTGATATGGGCTGGCGGTACCGACCGATAGGGTGACTCCTTAAAAGAGCGGGTGCGCATATGCTGTGCACCGACAGACATTTGGTGAACCGCAAGTATATGCGCCGCGCGACTGGGCGCGCAGACGCCGGAAGTAGTGAACGTATTAGGATAACGAATGCTAGTGCTCGCGAGTCGGTCGAGATTTGGCGTAACAGCGACATTGTCGCCAAATGCACCGACTCTGGCGCTCATATCCTCCGCCATAATTAATAGAATATTTGGTCGCTGCTGTGCAAGTGCAGTGGTCGTGAATAGCATAGGCAATAGACAAAGAACGGCTATTGTTGATTTCGGATACATCCAGAGCTCCCTTTATTGATTGCCTGATCATAGCTGAATACCCCATCCAGTCAAATCAGGGCTAGATCGAGGTGAGAAGTTCTTGAAGCTTATAAAAAGGGAAATTGCTAGCATGTATCAGAGTCATTTTTCCAATATGACTCTCCATATTAGTTTTGTAAGACTAATCATTGATTGCATCTAGCTTATGGATAATACTCAAAGTGAGGTAGGGTGATATTTCAAATGGTTAGTTGACTATTGGAGGCGAACAAATGCTTTGGTTAGCGGTTTATGTGGGTTTGGCTTTAACCGTTTCTTTTTTGTGCTCTTTACTTGAGGCAACACTGCTCTCATTGACACCAACTTATTTAGTCAGTCTCGAGAGCAAGCGCCCAAAACTGGCTGCCTTATGGGTAAGTTTTAAATCAGATATCGATAAGCCTTTGGCGGCTATTCTATCTTTGAATACTATTGCTCACACAGTTGGCGCGGCTGGAGCTGGTGCACAAGCTACAAAGCTATTTGGAGAGGTTTACTTCGGTGTGATCTCTGGGGTACTAACCTTGCTGATCCTCGTATTCTCAGAGATTATTCCAAAAACTTTAGGCGCGCGATATTGCAAGCAGTTAGCGCCGGCATGTGGTTACATTTTACGATGGGTGCAGTTGTCTATGTTCCCATTGGTAAAGATTGCAAAGGTCTTAACCGGTTGGATGGCACCGAATGATGAGGGTCCAAGCCTGTCGAGAGATGATTTTTTCGCGCTCGCTAAAGTGGGCCGGAAAGAAGGTATAGTCGGTGCAGATGAGGCTCGGGCCATTAGTACGCTTTTGACATTTCGCGGGTTGTTAGCAAAAGATATTATTACTCCGCGCACGGTGATGGCGACGCTACCGGCTATCCAAAAGGTAGGCGAGGTTTTGGCAACGGATCCCTCATTTAAATTTTCGCGAATTCCCATCTACCAAGATGATGATGATGATATTGTGGGTTTTGTCCGTAAAGATGACATCTACAAAGAGATCGCTGAGGGCCGGCTAGATACACCTCTTGCAAGTATCAAACGTGATTTACTGACTGTTTTGGATGTCAAAGCTTTGCCTGATTTGATGCAAACAATGGCGAATATGCGGATTTCAATGTGCTTGGTTGTTAATGAGTATGGCGATCCATTGGGCATTGCAACGATGGAGGATCTTATAGAAACCATGCTCGGTATTGAGATCGTAGATGAGTCAGATGTCCACGTTGACATGCAAGAGCGCGCTCGAGAACTTTGGCGATTACGCGCTGATACAGCCAGATCAGCTGGTGATATTGGGAAATAGTACCCAAGGACATGCCGAGACTAGAAATTCTTTCTATGAAGCAGGCGAATTAACCCAAAAGCCAAACGTAAAAAAGTAAATCTTGCCACTAGATCGAGGTGGTTTTACACCCATAAAAATATGAATACCGGTCTAACACCGGCCAAAACCAGCATTTTTAGCATCATACCCATTTAAGTCATTGATTTATATGCAGTTAAATGGAGTGGACGACGGGGATTGAACCCGCGACCACCGCAAGCATGTTTCTAGGATCTATCTATCAGGAAATATGGCACCAATTGGTATTAGGCAGTTGCTTACTTCAATATGATCTACACTATATTTATAATCTTCTTTATCTCGAGGGAAACACGAAAACATTTGAGCGAATGATGAACCTAGGAAAATACATACTCTCGTATGTGCTTGTGCTCTTTTGTACGAGTGCCATATGCCATGCTGCTACTCCGCCCCCGACAGACACTGGCACTATTTTTGGGCCTAGGCCTATTTTTTCTCCCGGAGGGTCCATCAAAGTGATCGTAGATGACTTTGGCTGGATAGACTATACGGTGACACCGCAGCAACGGGAAGTTATCAAGAACAGTATTTCTGATTGGGAGGCTCAAGGGATTGCCTATGGGGCTTACTATGCTATGCAGCACTTGGAGACCTCTGCAAAAGACGATCCAGACCTCAGAGCGGTGGCGTTGCCAACTACTTTAGAGGGTTCAACTGGATCTAATTTTTCTATGGCAAGACAAGGTTATCTTGACTATATGGTTGATTCAGGGAAGTTAGCAATCGACTTAGGCACCAGTTATATTTTTATGGATGAAGCGGCGGGCTCCATTTCAGCAATGTCTTTTGATAGCACTACGATATCGGGCTTTAACTCCTACCTTTCCAACAATTACTCGTCTGTTGAGATTACTAATTTTGGTATTTCTAATGTAAGTAATTTTGACTATGCTGATCATCTACGTACCAATGGTTGGTCTAGTTCTAGTCAAGTTCGTGCCCAACCTCCGACTGACTCCCTTTTTAAAGCATGGCTAGCATATATGCGTTCACTTGAGCGTAGTTTCTTTAAACAATGGGCAGATCAACTTCGAGCTTATGGATTAGCAAACTACAACCGGCCTATTTATTTGAGTACAAATCGTTATACCAAAGCACGGGGTTGGGACGTATTGGACCTATTTGATCATGGTGTGGCGGAAACCTTTCTTGATAGTCTCGGGTGGCCCTATGGTCATCTGGCGTTTATCAATAAAACCATAGTCAATTTTGATAAAAAGTTTTGGTCGTGGAACTTTCCAGCACATACCGAGGCTACCAATAGTAACGAGAGTGCTAGATTATTTGCTGCTGAAACGTTTGCTGCTGGAGGCTTGGTACAACACGGATCCGGTTCCAGCTGGAGCGGCTTCCATCACAAAAAAGAACGTATGGACTTTTTGAGATCGTTTCTGCAGTTTCCTACTCTGCAACCAACGGCCTTCAACCTGGCTGAAGCAGGACAGTTTGCGGTGCTTTATTCTGAAATCGGCGAGGTTGACGATCCAGGTTCGACGACAGCCTCCTTTCGCGGAACCACGTATTTATTGACTGATATGCAATGGATGTTCGACGTAGTTTTCGCGGCACACCCGAACCGCAGAGAAGGTAATGAGCTATTGACCTTGGCACAGTTGCAGCGTTATGACGCTGTGATACTCCCCAACACCAGGTATCTTACAGATGCACAGATCGTTCTTCTTGAGCAATACGCGAATGCCGGGGGTATTTTGATTGGTTTTGGCAGGGTTGCGGATAATGATCACACCGGTCAAATACGCTCCGGTGACAGGAGTTTTGATGATTACTTCGGCTCTGATGAGGTGCAAGCAGTGGGAAGTGGATTTGTTATCTCTTTTGAGAGTACCCTAGGTAGTAATTATGAGTCTGACAAAACAAGCGCCACTTCAAAATCGACGATTCGCGAGTCATTTTCAGATCTAGTCAGTAGCAATGTTACACCTGAAGTAGGGTTGACTCATAGCGCATCAGGATCGTCTCCTTGGGAATCTCCCGATGTATTTGTTAATCGATACAAGGCAGCAGATGGTTCTTGGGTTTTTCATATAGTTAATAGGCAAATTGTCATCCCAGCGGACAGTCCGTCAGACGCCAGTATGACGTCGCTTGAAAGCGGTGTATTGGATGTCCTGCTTCCATCAGAGTTCAACGCGGATAACGTCTCTGTGTCATTTGTCGACGCAGATTCACCGACGGTAAGCTCACTCTCATTTATGCCAACTGGAGATCGGATATCGTTTACGTTGCCGTCATTTTCCCTATGGTCAGTTGTGAGAGTTGGATCAATAATGCCTGCCTCACTCGCCCATGATGAACCTCCTCAGTCAAATCCCTATTTCCATGGAGATTTGGATAATGATGGCGCGGGCGGTACAGGAGGGCATCGCCCTGACGAGAGAAATGAAAATGGAGATATCAAGTATAAATACTGGTACTGGAAAGGCGGCAATCATGGCGCTGTGCCTTGGGATGTGCCTTTTTTTGCTACTGATGATATCGGCTTAAAGGAGGCACATTTGTACCATAGGTACAGTATTGATGGGGAAACATGGGGCGAATGGTCACTCTACGAGTCTACTGAGTTAACTGGCACGGTTGTATATAGTAATTTTTCGTTTGATGCGCCAGATGGGGAGGGCTTCTATGATTTTTATACCCAGGTAGTCGATACATCAGATCAAGAGGAATTAGTCGGTCAATGGGCCGAAAATTCCTATGGGGTTGATCAGACCGCCCCAATTCCACCTGAATCTATATCGTCGAACGGTGGTCAGCAAAACGGTTATTGGACCACCGATCTATCGGGTCTAAACTTTAGTTGGGACATATCAAACGACAATTTGTCTGGCGTAAATCAGTACCAGATGAGTATCACAGGCGTTAATGGATCGGCCATCGTTCTTGAAAATATAATGTCTGGAGAAACATGGACTCCTAATAGCAGTGACTTGGTGTCTGGAAACACCTACAAATTTAGGATACGGGTTTCAGACAACGCGGGAAACTGGAATAGCGGACATGACGTATTCGATCTTCTTTATGGAGAATCCCCAGTCGCAGATGTGATTAATCCTGCCGTACTTGAGGGAGATGGTAATCTCACAATTTCTTGGGTAAACCCTGATGACTCAAATTATGTTGGAGCAAGAGTCGATGTTAGACCGACGGATGAACCCTATGCTTCTTGGATCCAATCTAGGGTTGTGGGTAAGGACGAGCAAGGTGAAGTGAGTGTCCCACAATTGCTCAATGGAGTTGCGTATCATGTTCGAGTGATCGCTTTTGCAGCAAATAATAAGTACGGAAATTATGTAACCTTCCCTAGCACATATATGCCAGATGCCGACTCTGATGGTGATGGTATTATCGACAGTAATGACCGTTTTCCAAATAACGGATTATATACCTTAGATTCTGACGGCGACGGAATGCCAGACGCATGGGAAACTCAATATGGCCTGGACCCTAATGATCCTTTAGATGCAACAAGTGACGGTGATAACGACGGTATCTCCGCCCTAGATGAGTTCTTGGGAGGCACTGTACCTTCAGGCTCAGTCGATCTAGATGGAAACGGCGAGTATGACGCTCTTACAGATGGTCTTCTTCTACTTAGAGGTATGTTCGGGTTAGATGGTAATGCTCTTATTGGTGGAACGGTAGCTTCAAATGCAACTTACACTGCGGCGGTCGATATAGAGTCTCGTATTGCAATTCTAGGTGATCTTGCAGACATCGATGGTAATGGAGAGGTAGACGCTCTAACCGATGGCTTGCTCACCCTGCGTTATCTGTTTGGTTTAGAGGGTGACACGCTAATTGCTGGAGTGGTGGCTTCTGATGCCACAAGAACATCTGCTGCAGATATTGAGGCACACCTAAAGACCTTGATGCCGGCTCTTTAATGGGTCGGGTCACCAGATCGAGGTGGTTTCAAAACAAAACCGTCCACAGACCGTCCACAGAGCCATATTTTCGCTTAAAATAATCGTAAGTCATCGATTTATAGGGATAATTAATGGGGTGGACGACGGGGATTGAACCCGAGGCATTGACTCTCACTGATTCCCAGTGAGTCTTTAAACCCGCATAGAGCCTCACTTCTTGTTTTCCTCAACACTCACTGAGAGTCATTAACCGCATATCCACCTACCAAAACACCGTCCACAAAGCCTTATTTACGATGGCTCATGTTTGTGTGTAATTTCGGGTATCGACTCAAATCTGCGAGGGTCTTTGTTTGGTGCGCAACTATTCCATATATCCGAGCGTGTGCAAGGAAATCCAAGACGCCCACATTTGATACTTGCAAGCCATAATTTTGAGCATTAAAGTCATATCTAGGTTAAAGCTATAATAATGTGCTAGGTTCTAATGTATGCGTCTGTGATTACACATGATTTGATACTTTGATCTTAGTGAGCGTGGCTTAAATGCAAAAAATATTTATTACTGTCGTAGCGTCGCTACTCATAGTGTTTTCCACGTTTGGGGAAACGGAATCCGAGTCTAGCCAAATCCTTTCGTCTACTGTTAGCTCCGGGTCAAATTTAGACATAGACGGTAACGGGCGATTTGACGCTCTAACCGATGGACTATTGGTCCTTCGAAGTATGTTTGGGTTAACGGGTGCTCCGTTGATTTCTGGCGTTGTCGCTGCTGATGCGGTTTACACAGATGCTGAGGATATTCAATCACGAATTACAGGGTTGGGGAATCGGCTCGACATCGACAACAATGGCAATGTCGATGCATTGACTGATGGTCTTATTATCCTTAGATATTTTTTTGGTCTAACTGGCGATACCTTAATTAAGGACGTTGTTGCAAGCGACGCTCAAAGATTGAGTGCGACCGATATTGAGTCGCACATGGCGAGCTTAAACTCATTAAATGATTATGATTTTTATCTCTTAGAGCCCACGCCTGATCCTGAACATATAACCGGCATCTATCATCCAAAACATTGTTTCTTTACAAGAGACGTTAATGGAGAACAAGAAAGCAGATGGCTATGGGATGCTGGCCTGACTGATGAACAAAAAATAGCGACTTACACTGAAAGCCAATCTATTACCTTAACAAATGGTGAAACTGTTATAGCTGAGTGCGCAAGTGACTATGAGATGAGCTTTGGCACTAAGTTCTCTTCAGGAACTGCAGATGCAGCTAACGATGTTGGGGTTTATGGCGTGTCTCAATATTTAAGAATATGGGATGAGCTTGACGTAAGACCCTTAGCTCAAGCCGGAATATGGGGCCAGTGGATTTCAGCCAATGGCCAGCATCCTTATTTCCCAATGGACTCAATAGAAGGGGGGCTCTTCTCAGACGATAAAATGGGTAGATCCAAATATCCTAAATATATGGCTGGAGCAGCAACTCATTTATATAGCGGCAACAGTTCTAAATATGGATGGGGCTTTTATGAGAAAAGAGTTCCATGTGATTATTTAGGCGGCATACAACTTGCTAATAAACTGCTTTATCCGCCTAACTTACTGGCATTTGACGAAAACCAAGAAGAATATGCTGATGCTGGCGGGCTTTTCTTCGGTCATGGGTGGATGGCACTGCCAATGATTGGTGGAAAGAAGAGAGAAAATTGGACCTCAAGAGGTTTAGATGATGCGTCAAGAGATGTTAACTCAGGAAAGCTTACATGGACATTTTTTGTCGATGCCAAAAATTTTTCAGGCCCTTTAACAGCATTTGTACCAGAGTTTTTTTACAGAAGACTAAATAAATTTAATGCTCTAGAAATACTAGCGCACGTATGGGAGGAAGGTGAATCTACTGATACTGAATTTTTAAATAAAGTTAAGGATTACATTGCCGATAGAATCACTGAAGATGAGTTTGAATCGCTTCTTAAAGAACAAAGTTGG
>Ga0209709_10001426_pt1 | contig 22120 bp, 22 predicted proteins | sample ArcticOcean_MG_C_2_FD_187435 | JGI IMG/M metagenome (GOLD analysis project Ga0209709, IMG submission 187435) | Marine microbial communities from western Arctic Ocean - ArcticOcean_MG_CB4_136 (SPAdes) (version 2) | ecosystem: Environmental > Aquatic > Marine > Oceanic | place: Arctic Ocean...
TTAATACTTTAGCCTCTTCCATAAGATTTTTCTTCATCTTAATCTGCTCATTTATAGTATCAACTGAATCAGTTAACTTTCCTAGTCTTGTAGTAAGCCCAGCAACTTCATCTTCTAAATCTTGAACTTCCAGCGGAAGCTCTCCTCTTACACTTCTAATAGTATCAACTCTTGAATCAATTAATTGCAAATCATATAATGCTCTTAATTTGTTTTCTACTGTGATTTCTTTCTTTTTTGCCATGGTTAACTATATTTTACTGGATTACTATTTGTTTCTGTTAAAACGATTGCAAAATTAGTAATTTTTTCTGTAAGATATGTATGTATTACGTTTTTTGTGTACTGTTCGCTTTCGTAATGTCCAATATCTGTCAATAACATCTTTTTCTCAGTCTTAAAAAAATCATGGTATTTTAAATCCGAAGTAACATATGCATCCGCTTTTGCAGTAATTGCATTATTTATTGCAAAACTACCTGAACCTCCTAAAACAGCTACGGTTTTAATTTCTTTACCTGTGAATTCTGAGTGTCTAACCAATTTTGTATTCATCTTGTCTTTTAAATAGGTGATAAAATTTTCTTCACTCATACTTTCATTAAGTTTACCAATCATGCCTAAGCCAATATTTTGATTTATATTTTCTAATGAAATAATTTCATATGCATATTCTTCATATGGATGGTTCTCTTTTAAAGTATTTAATATTTCTTTTTCTTTATGTATTGGAAATGTGAAAGAGATTTTAACTTCTTCAATTTCTGTTTGAGTTCCTCTAATACCTATTACAGGGGCTGAATTTTTATCCCCCTTAAAAGTTCCAATTCCCTCGACAGAAAAACTACACTCATCGTAATTGCCAATTGTTCCTGCACCGGAGTTAAACAATTTAGTTTTTATCAATTCTAAATTTTTATTAGGTAAGTAGGTGGTTAGTTTTTTTATTGTTCCTTTTTTTGGTATAAGAATTTCATTATCTTCTAATTCAAGTTTATCACATATAATTTTATTTACTCCAACAATTGAGTTGTCCATAGCTGTATGAATTGCTATAATTGAAATATTATTCTTGATGCATTTATTTACAACTCTTTCTACATAGCTTTCATTTGTAATTTTTTTTAATCCATCAAAAATTATTGGATGAAAACTTACAATTAAATTACATTTTTTTTGAATAGCTTCATCAACAACACTTTCAATTGTATCTATGCTAACAACTATTCCTTTAACTTTAGCTAGACCATTCCCAACTATTAGCCCTACGTTGTCATAATCTTCAGCATAGCAAAACGGGTACTTATCATTTAGTATTTTAATTATATCTTTTACTATCATTTTTATTTATTTATTTCAAAGATAAATAATTACTTTAGTTGTATGAAATTGATGAGAAAGTTACTGTTTTTTATTTCCCCTTTATATTATATGGTTTCTATTATTAGAAACCTTTTGTATGACCTTTCGTTATTTAAATCAACTAAGTTCAAACTTCCTGTAATAGGAATAGGGAATTTAGCATCTGGAGGCACCGGTAAGTCTCCAATGATTGAGTATTTGATTCATTTGTTATCTAATGAATTTAATATTGCTACTTTAAGTAGAGGTTATGGAAGGAAAACAAACACTTTTAAAATTGCTAATAAAGATTCAACCCATTTTGATATAGGAGATGAACCACTTCAGTTTTATAACAAGCATGACAAGTTAATTGTATCTGTAGATAATAATAGAGTTAATGGAATTCGAAATTTGTTACAAATAGCAAATCCACCTAACGTAATTCTTTTGGATGATTCTTATCAGCACAGAAAATTAATACCAGGATTATCAATTTTGTTATCTGATTACAGTAATTTATATTATGATGATTATATTTTGCCATTTGGAGATTTGAGAGAACCTAGCTCATCAAGTAATAGGGCAGATATAGTAATTGTTACTAAATGCCCTAATAATTTATCTAGTACTAAAAAACTTGAAATAAAATCTAGACTTCAATTAAAAATTAGTCAAAAATTATTTTTTAGTTCTATTAATTATTCTGAAACTGTGTCTCTCAAAAATAAAAAAGTAGACTTTAAGAGTTTTGTTACTCAAAAATTCACTTTAATTACTGGGCTAGCTAATTCAAATCATCTAGTAAATTATTTATCTAAAAACAAATGTGATTTTAGTCATCTAAAATTTAAAGATCACCATAATTATAAATTAAAAGATTTAGATACTATCGATAGTAATGCAAATATTCTAACAACAGAAAAGGATTATGCGAAATTAATTGATAAATTCCCCGAAAGAAACATATACTTTTTACCAATTAAATTAGAGATTGAGTCTAAACAAAACTTTGATAAAATAATTCTTAATTATTGTAAAAATTAATTGATATGCTTTTGAGCTTTGTAAGAAGATCTTACAAGTGCACTACTTTCAACGTGTCTGAAGCCTAAGCTCAAACCTATAATTTTATATTCGTCAAATTCATCTGGAGTTACAAATCTTTTTACACTTAGATGCTTTTTACTTGGTTGCAAATACTGACCAATTGTTACAACGTCAACATTAGCATTTTTTAAATCATGTAAAGTTTCAATAACTTCTTCTTTTGTCTCTCCTAGACCTAACATAATACCTGACTTTGTTCTCCTTTGCCCTTGATCTTTCATGTACTTAAGTACCTTCAAGCTTTTTTCATATTTAGCTTGAATTCTAACTTCCCTAGTTAATCTTTTTACGGTTTCAATATTGTGAGAAATAACTTCTGGTTTAACACCAATTAATCTATCTATATGTCTTTCAATTCCTTGAAAATCTGGTATTAATGTCTCTAGCGTAGTTCCAGGGTTCATTCGTCTTATAGCCTCAATAGTTTCAACCCACATAAGACTACCCATGTCTTTTAAATCATCCCTGTCAACACTAGTGATAACTGCATGTTTTATGTTCATTATCTTTATTGACCTTGCTACCTTCTCAGGTTCTGACCAATCTAATGATTCAGGCCTGCCAGTCTTTACTCCACAAAATCCACATGATCTAGTGCAAATATTACCTAAAATCATAAAGGTAGCAGTTCCTTCTCCCCAGCACTCACCCATGTTAGGACAACTACCAGAAGCACAAATGGTATTAAGTTTGTACTTATCTACTAGTCCTCTTAATTCAGTGTATTTTTTACCAGTTGGTAGTTTAACCCTTAGCCATTTTGGTTTGGGTAATATTGAATGAAATTTTTTTGATGGTTTAGTGCTTTTCATAAATTAACATCAAATATATGAATTATGTCAAATAAACTACCATAATATTGATAAATACCACCCCCCAAAACCTAATAAAAATATCACTCCAAGTATGCTTAGTAAGTGCATTTTTTTTGATGGTCTATATTTTTTTGGAGTATGATTACTACTGATCAATATATAGTTTATTATAGCATAGAAAGGCGCTGTTATAAATGACACTATTGTTGCGATTTTAACAAGAGTTCCCATCTCTGATATAAAATTAAAAAAGATAAAAATAGTTCCTAGAATAAGTGTTATTAACCAAAACAGGTATCCATTTTTGAATTCTTTATTGAAAACTAATTGAGTGGCTCTATGCATTGACCTTGGAGAGGCATCCAGAGTCGTTATTGTTGTACTAAACATTGTAGTGAATGTTGCTAAGCCTATTAATATATACGCCCAAGATCCAAAGGATGAAGTATACATCTCAATTAATTGGTTCGCAAATACACTTGCAGAGTTGCTAAAACTTAAATTATTGTTGTTCATTACAAAATATCCAAGTAGCATAAAACTAATTCCTAAGATAATTGTTCCTAAATAGCCCATATTAAAATCAAATAAAGTAGTTTTCATTTTTTGTTTTCCATCTGTTTTTTTCTTTTCAATTGTCCATAATGAATGCCAGACTGAAATATCAAGTGGGGCAGGCATCCAGCCCATAAAAGCTATTAAAAAAACAATTTCAATATTATTTTTTGGTAATACTTGAGAGAAATCAATTTCATATGTAAAATTATTAAATGCTAATAAAGTAGCTAAGACAGTGCTTATAGCTAATATTATAATTACAACCTTAATCATTCTATCTAGCATTTTATATTTTCCAAAATATAAAAGGACACCACATATAGATAAGATTATGATTGTCCAAACTTCAATACTTATTATATTATTAGTTAAAGAGCTGGCAATACCAGCTGTAACAATAGTGACAGCAGTTTGAATTGTAAACATTGTAGCTAAAGAAATAAGTACGTAAAGCTTTAAAATATTTTTACCCAATTTCTTGTAACCTTCCAAGAGACTTTCGCCAGTTGCGTTAGCGTAACGGGGACCATATTGGAAGAATGGGAACTTAAATAAATTAACTAAAAGTAATGCCCATATTAAACCAATACCAAAATCTGCACCTGCTCTTGTAGATTGAACTAAGTGTGAAACACCAATTGCAGCACCTGCAAATAGCATACCTGGACCTAATTTTTTTACAAAATCAAACATCGATTAATTATTCTGATGAACAGTCTTTGAATTCTTCGGGAAGTTTACCACAATAACCACAGGGATCATTATTTTTATTAAGCATAGGATTTTGACTTGCACATGTGCCAGAAAATTTACCATCCTTTTTACCCCAAATTTTTATACTAATACCTAAAATGGCCAACCCTAAAAAGAATATAGTTATTAAGAAAAGCTCCATTGACATCATTTTAATGCAAATTAATGAAAAGAATTGAAAATAATACTTTTTAGATTATGTTTACCTCAAGTTCAAGATCAATATTGAATATAAATTTTATAGCTTTTTGAATACTTAATGAAAATTTTAGAATCTCTTTACCAGTTGCATTGCCATAATTTACTAACACCAGCGCTTGGTTTACATGTACCCCGTAGTCCCTTATTCTTTTGCCTTTAAACCCCGCTTTTTCAATTAGCCATCCTGCAGGAATTTTATAACTTTCTTCCGATATTTTATAATTAGGAATGTCGTTGAAGTTAATTTTTAACTTTTCTAGTTGTATCTTTTTTATTATGGGATTTTTAAAGAAACTCCCACTGTTTCCTAGTTTTTCAGGATCTGGTAATTTTTCTTTTCTTATTTGAGTTACAACATTAGCGATATCAGTTATTTTAGGGTTTTTTATACCTAATAATATTAATTTTTCATTTATAGAACCGTAATCAACTTTTAAATTATGATTAGTATTTGTTAATTTTAATTTTACACTTAAAATAATGTAATTTTTATTTTTCTTAAAAATTGAATTTCTATATTCAAACTGACAATCTTCTTTAGAGAATTCTGAAATTTCATTAGTCTTAACATCAAGAACTTCACAACATGTAAAGACATCCTTTAATTCAACTCCATAGGCACCTATATTTTGAATTGGTGCAGCGCCGGTGTTTCCAGGAATTAATGATAGGTTTTCTATGCCTCCAAGATTATTTTTTAAACACCATCTAACAGCCTCATCCCAGTTTTCACCTGTTTTTATATTTACTTCTGTATAGTTGTTGTCTAATTTTTTAGAGCTAATACCTTTTATGTTTAAATGTATGACTAAGCCTTCAATATTTTTTGTAATTAATATGTTACTACCGCCACCTATAAATACTTTTTCTTTTGACTCATTTGTAGATATAATTTTTTTTAATTCTTTTATTGATGAGACACTAGTAAACTGATTCGCCTTAGCATCAACACCAAAAGTATTATGGTTTATTAAAGAAAAATTATTTACAATTTTCATTAGCTATTATATTTCCCTAAAGCTTGCTTTAGTATATGCACAGAAGTTTTTAAATCCTTTTCATTTAATACATATGCAATTCTTATTTGATTTTTACCTAAACCTTCAGTGGAATAAAATCCTTCCGCGGGTGCAACCATAATGGTCTCATTGTTAATGTTGAATTTTTCTAACATCCATTGAGCAAAGTCGTTAGCATCTTTTATTGGTAGTTCAACAACACAATAAAATGCACCTTTAGGTGTGGCAACCTTTAACCCATCAATTTTTCTAAGTTCATGAATTAATAAATTTCTTCTTGAGACATACTTTGCATTAATTTCTTTAAAATAACTTTGAGGAGTTTCAAGAGCAGCTTCACTTGCTATTTGTGCATAAGTTGGAGGTGATAACCTAGATTGTGCGAACTTTAAAACTGTTTTGATTACACTTTCATTTTTGCTAACTACACAACCTATTCTAGCGCCACACATGCTGTATCTTTTAGACACACTATCAATCATTATAGCATTCTGAGCTATTGAGGTTTCTTCCATTACAGAGTAGTGCGAATCTCCATCATAAGTAAATTCTCTATATACTTCATCAGAAATTAGAAATAAATCGTATTTTTTGACAATTTCAACCAATTTTTTTATTTCTTCTTTTGAGTAAAGATATCCAGTAGGGTTGTTTGGATTACAGATTAAAATAGCCTTAGTTTTTTTTGTTATTAATTTTTCAAACTCCTGCATAGAGGGCAGTGAAAAATTATTTTCTATTGTAGAAACTACAGCTACTATTTTTAAACTATTTGCTACTGAAAATCCATTGTAATTAGCATAAAAAGGTTCAGGAACTATTATCTCATCATCTTTATCCATAATACTCCCAAAAGTGAATGATAAAGCTTCACTGGCTCCACTAGTTACTATAATTTCTTGAGGGTTTACATTTATGTTTTTTGTATCGTAGTACTTACTTAGTTTAATACGATACTGTTCTGACCCTTCAGATTTTGAATACGCCAAGACCTTAATATCATTATTTTTTACGGCATCCAGTGCTATTTTTGGAGTTTCGATATCAGGTTGACCAATATTTAACTGATAGACCTTGATACCTCTTTTTTTCGCATCTTCAGCGAAGGGAACCAATTTCCTTATGGGAGATTCTGGCATTAAGACACCTTTCTTTGAAATTTTTGGCATTACATCAATATTTAAAATTCTTCAACAACACTACTAGGATTGTTTTCACAATAACTGGTTTTTAGTTTTCTTCAACTTTACCTTTTATTATCAATAATACGGTTGGGTTTATAGCATTAGAACCAACAGATATTGTTTTTTTAAAAGCCATTACCCTTCTAGTGTCATACTTGACTTCAATCTCACCACTATCACCCGGTAATATTGGTTTAGCTGGTTTTTTTGGAATTGTACAACCACAAGATGCTTTTACATTAGTAATGATCAATGGAGAGTCTCCAGTGTTATTAAACTTAAAAACTCTTACTCCATCAGCTCCTTTTTCTATAGTGCCGTAATCTATAGTATAGTATTCGAATTCAATTACAGCTCCTTTATTTTGTGCGAAAATATTTACATTTACAATAGTCACACAAATTATAATTATTATGTTTTTCATTAAATTAAGTTTTATTTTTTTAAGTAAATTAAGGATATAAATATAATTATTATTCCTTAGATAAAGAAATATAAGTACTTTTGTAAATCAATTTTTAATTTATTATAATATGAGTGCTTTACCAAACTATATTTCTTCTGATGTTGAGCAAAAATGGTATTCATATTGGTTAGAAAATAAATATTTCCGTTCAATCCCTGATGATAGGGAGCCCTATACTATTGTTATTCCACCACCAAATATTACGGGTATTTTACATATGGGGCACATGCTTAATAATACTATTCAAGATATTTTAATTAGAAGGGCTAGGTTACAAGGGAAAAATGCTTGTTGGGTTCCAGGTACTGATCATGCTTCAATAGCAACTGAGGCGAAGGTAGTAAATAGTTTGAAAAAACAAGGAATTAATAAGAATGACTTAGATAGAGAAACTTTTTTAAAACATGCATGGGAGTGGAAAAATAATTATGGTGGAATTATTTTAGAGCAACTAAAAAAGTTAGGATGCTCTTGTGATTGGGATAGAACTAAATTTACTATGGACGACTCTATGAGTCAATCTGTGATTTCTACTTTTATTGATTTGCATAATAAAGGACTTATTTATAAAGGTTACAGAATGATTAATTGGGATCCTGAGGCTAAGACTACTCTATCAGATGAAGAGGTTAATTATGTAGAAAGAAAGGACAGCCTATATTATATAAAATATAAAATAGAGAATGAAAATGAGTTTATTACTATAGCAACTACCAGGCCTGAGACTATACTAGGGGATAGTGCTATTTGTGTAAATCCAAATGATAATAGATTTAAAAACTTAAAAGGTAAAAACATTATTGTTCCATTATGCAATAGATCTATACCAGTTATAGAAGATGATTATGTAGATATTGAATTTGGAACAGGATGCTTGAAAGTAACACCAGCTCACGACTTAAATGACAAATTAATAGGAGATAGGCATAACCTTGAAGTAATAGATATTTTAAATGATGATGCTACATTAAATAAGCATGGTTTAGAGTTTGAAGGAAAAGACAGGTTTATAGCAAGAAAAGAAATTATAGAAAAACTAACTGAATTAGGTCTAGTAGATAAAATTGAACAAATAACTCATAATGTTGGAATTAGTGAAAGAACAAGTGCAGTAATAGAGCCAAAGTTTAGTGATCAGTGGTTCTTGAAAATGGAAGAACTAGTAAAACCTGCTATAAAGTCAGTTTTAGAGGATAATGAAATTAAACTATTTCCAAAGAAATTTGAAAATACATATAGATATTGGTTAGAGAACATTAGAGATTGGAATATATCTAGACAACTTTATTGGGGGCAACAAATACCTGCTTATTACTATGGCACAGGAAAAGAAGATTACGTTGTTGCAAGTAATGTTAAGGACGCATTAATTATTGCAATTGAAAAAACTAAAAATAAAAGTTTAAAATCAACTGATTTACGACAAGAGTCTGATGTTCTTGACACTTGGTTTTCATCTTGGCTATGGCCAATTAGTGTTTTTGATGGAATTAACAATCCAGATAACGATGAGATTAATTATTATTATCCAACTAATGATTTAGTCACTGGCCCAGACATTTTATTCTTTTGGGTTGCACGTATGATAATTGCTGGCTATGAGTTTAAGAATACAAAGCCATTTTCAAATATTTATTTAACAGGTTTAGTTAGAGATGAAAAAAGAAGAAAAATGAGTAAATCATTAGGTAATTCACCTGATGCATTGAAATTGATTAAAGATTATGGTGCAGATTCAGTTCGTGTAGGTTTATTGCTTAGTTCTTCAGCTGGTAATGACTTAATGTTTGATGAAACATTATGTAAGCAGGGTAAGTCCTTCTCTAACAAAATCTGGAATTCATATAAATTAATTAGTGGTTGGGATGTTAAAGAAATTCAGCAACCAGAATACTGTAAATCATCTATAGAATGGTATGAAAATAAATTTCAATCTGTTTTAGCAGAAATAGAAGATCATTTTAGTAAATACAGACTGAGTGACGCTTTAATGTGCGTTTATAAGCTTATTTGGGATGATTTTTGTTCTTGGTTATTAGAACTCATTAAGCCTGAATATCAGCAGTCAATAGATAAAGCTACTTTTGATTCGATAATTAAAATAGTAGAAAATAATTTAAAAATACTTCATCCATTTATGCCCTTCATCTCAGAAGAGATTTGGCAAAATATTTCAGATAGAAACCCTGATCAGGCACTTATAGTTTCTAGCTGGCCGGCAATTAATAAAGTTGATAAAACTATTATTGAAGATTTTGATTTTATTTCTCAAGTAATAAGTGCAATAAGAACAATTAGAAAAGAAAAAAATATTTCATTTAAAAACCCAATTGAGTTACATGTTTTAAATAATGAGAATTTTAGTTCTCATTTAGATTCATTAATAATTAAACTATGTAATATTAGTAAATTTGTATACACTAAAAGTGAAGTAGAAAACTCCCTTTCTTTCAGAGTTAAATCAAATAATTATTATGTTCCTTTAGACAATAGTGATGTAAATTTAAAGGAAGAGGTTCTTAAGCTTAAAACAGAATTGAAATACACTGAAGGTTTTTTGAATTCTGTTCGAAAAAAATTATCGAATACTAGATTCGTTGAAAATGCCCCTGAAAAAGTAATTTTAATAGAAAGAGCTAAAGAACAAGATGCATTATCTAAAATTAAGGCTATAAAAGACTCCTTAAATAGTCTTGAGAAATAGTAGTTTAAAAATTTGCTATAATATCTTCTGCGCCTTTAACTTTTTGATTTAGCTTAATATTTAACTTTGTATTAAGAGGTAAGAAGATGTCAACTCTTGATCCAAACTTAATAAACCCTGCATCCTCACCTTGCTGGACAATTAAAGTTTTTTCAGCATAATTTACAATTCTTCTTGCTAACGCTCCTGCAATTTGTCTATAGAGAACCTCAACAGATGATTCATTCTTTATAACTATAGTTGTTCTTTCGTTCTCAGTACTAGATTTTGGATGCCAAGCAACTAAGTATTTTCCTGGATGATATTTAGAAAATAATACTTCTCCACTTACAGGGTACCTTGTTACATGAACATTAATAGGAGACATAAATATACTAACCTGGATTCTCTTATCTTTAAAATACTCAGGTTCATAAACTTCTTCAATAACTACTACTTTTCCATCTACTGGAGATACTACATGATTATTTCCTAAACTTGTAATTCTCTTAGGGTTTCTAAAAAATTGTAAAACTATTATTAATTGTGCAATCAGAAATAGTTGTATAATAACTTTATTTTCAACTGAGAAATAGTCCAATAAAATGGTTATAATAACTATTACACTAAATATAATTAATATGGTCTTATGACCTTCCTTATGAAACATAATCTAAAAAAATTAAAAATAAATATATAAATGGTGAAGCGAGTATTATACTATCTAATCTGTCTAATAGTCCACCATGCCCTGGAAGTATTATTCCACTATCTTTTACTTTAGCCTGCCTCTTGTATTTAGATTCAACCAAGTCACCGATAGTACCAAAAATACTTACTATAATAGCGATTAATAGCCAGTTTGAATTAGTTAATGAAGTTTCTGTAAAATAACTAATTACATAACTCACTAAGCATGTAAAAAACAAGCCTCCAAAAAATCCTTCTATAGTTTTATTTGGAGATACACTTTCAAATAGTTTCTGTTTTCCAAAGTTTTTACCAATTATAAATGCAAACGAATCATTTATCCAAGCAAGAACAAAAACACCTAAAATAATCCCAGGATTAAAACTCTTATTGGCTAGTTCTATTGGTATTAGAGCAATAAAAACAAAGGAACTTGAAAGATAAAAAGTAGAAGCTATATAATTTTTCGATAAGAATCTTGGAAGATTTTTTTTTACAAAAAGATCTCTAATTAAAAATATTAGCACAAAAATACTAAATACTAGAAGTATTTCTTTGCTCTCATTAAAAAAAGAATTGCTAATTAAAGTATACTCAAAGTATGTAAAATACACGTATAAACATGTAAATATTATATGTGAAATAGTTCTTTTTTGGTTAACTAATCTACTAAACTCAATATTACAGATTATTCCAAAAACAAATATTAATGATATGAATGCTATTTTTGACTCTAACGATAATAAAAATAATGATGCGTAAACTATACCGGAAATTGTTCTGTTTAAAAGTTCTTTCAACTTAATTAATTATTGATTTTCTAACAGTATCAAATATAAGTTTTTTGAACTACTTCCATAGCTTAAAAAATCTTTATCATTACAATCTTTAAAATGCTTTAGGTTAGTTATGTTACTTGGAATTGATTTACCGCTATTCTTAATTCCAGTTAAACCATCGCTTATATTATTGATTAGTTGATCAGTTTTAGCTAAAATGATAATATCATCTGGGAGCTCAGATAATTTTTTTTCTGCAACCTGATTGGATGATATTAAGATTGATCCATCATCGGCTATTAGATATTCACATGTAGAGAGAAGACATATAGAGTTTTTATTTATATTCTTCGAAAAAGAATAGTCTAATAAAAATTTTTTAGAGATTGTTTTATCAATACAAATTAAATTAGATTTTTTCCATCTGTTTTCTTCTAGAATTAGTGCTATGTTTTTATTTAATTCATCTTTGTCTACAGAGTATAAAAACTTACCTCCATTGTCGATAAAGTTTTGTACAAACCTATTGTCAGTGGGGGTTTCAACTTTTGGCATAAAATCACTCTCTTCATCCTTATTGTCGCTGGATGAATTAACAGGCTTTGTACTTTTTTTGAATATGTTTTTGAAAAAACTCAAATCAGAATTTTATAAATTTATTACTTCTTTATCAAAAGGTCTCTTTCCAAATATTTTTTCTAGATTATTTTTAAATATCACTTCTTTATCAAGTAATACTTCAGCTAATTCTGTCAATTTAGTTTTATTATCTTCTAACAACTTTAGAGCTCTCTGATATTGCTCTTCGATTATTGCCGAAATTTCTTTGTCAATTGTTTCTGCAGTTTTTTCACTGTATGGTTTTGTAAAACCATAATCGTTACCACCTGATGAATCGTAGTATGTTATGTTACCAACTTTATCACTTAGCCCGTAGATAGTGACCATTGCTCTGGCTTGTTTAGTTACTTTCTCTAAATCACTAAGGGCACCAGTTGATATCTTGTCAAATATTACCTTTTCAGCAGCTCTGCCTCCTAAAGCAGCACACATTTCATCTAGCATTTGCTCTGGCCTAACTATTAATCTTTCTTCAGGCAAGTACCATGCAGCTCCTAAAGACTGTCCTCTAGGCACTATTGTAACCTTCACTAATGGAGCTGCATGTTCAAGCATCCAGCTAACTGTTGCATGTCCAGCTTCATGAAATGCTACAGCCTTTTTTTCTTCAGGAGTTATTATTTTATTTTTCTTTTCTAGACCTCCTACAATCCTATCTACTGCATCTAAAAAATCTTGCTTACCAACCGATTTCTTATTTTTTCTTGCGGCAATTAATGCTGCTTCATTACAAACATTTGCTATATCAGCACCTGAAAATCCAGGTGTTTGTTTTGATAAAAACTCTATATCTAAATTTACAGCTTTCTTTAAAGGTCTTAAGTGAACTTTGAATATAGCCTTTCTCTCTCTAACGTCGGGGAGATCTACAAATATTTGTCTATCAAACCTTCCTGCTCTCATAAGTGCCTTGTCAAGTACATCAGCTCTATTTGTAGCAGCTATGACAATAACGTTTGTATTAGTTCCGAAACCATCCATTTCGGTTAATAATTGATTCAATGTATTCTCACGCTCATCATTTCCACCAGTCATGTTGCTCTTCCCTCTAGCTCTGCCTATTGCATCAATTTCATCTATAAATATAATAGCTGGAGATTTTTCTTTAGCTTGTTTGAATAAATCTCTAACTCTAGAAGCTCCTACCCCTACAAACATTTCTACGAAATCAGAACCTGATAAGGAGAAAAATGGAACTTTTGCTTCTCCTGCTACAGCTTTAGCTAGTAATGTTTTTCCAGTCCCTGGAGACCCAACTAATAAAGCTCCTTTAGGAATTTTACCTCCAAGTTTAGTGTATTTAGTAGGGTTCTTTAAAAAATCAACAATTTCTTGCACTTCTTCTTTGGCTCCTTCTAAACCAGCAACATCTTTAAATGTAATTTTGACTTCTGCTGTTGCATCAAAAAGTTTAGCTTTAGATTTTCCAATATTAAATATTTGTCCACCTCCACCAGACCCACCTGATGACATTTTTCGCATAATAAAAATCCATATTCCAATAATTAGAATAAAAGGCAACATTGATAATAATAAGTCACCCCAGATATTTTGCTCAGTTATATAGTTGACTTCTATTGGTGAATTATTTATCTCTTCGGCGTTCTTTAAACTATTTTCAAAATTTTGAAGATCACCAAATTCAAATCTATAATTAGCTGAACTTCCCGATAACGAAAAAGATGAGCTAGTAGTACCTTTATGAATATCTTTACTTGAAGCTTCTTCTGTTAAATAGACTTTTACTTCACGTTTATTTATTATTTCAATTTTTTCAACATCTCCAATTGAAACATATTCAAAAAACTTTGTAGGAGTTGTTTGATTCAAATTATTTGAACCTATTCCACCTGAAAATGTTTGTAAAAGAATGAATAAAAATATTATTCCACCATAAAACCAATATGGACTAATTTTAGGAGATTTTTTATTATTTTTTTTATTTATCATTTAATTTTTTTTAATCTTTTGATTTAACTTTAGTTAATTTTGCATCACCCCATAAGCTTTCGATATCGTAATACTCTCTCTTATGTGTTTGGAATACATGAACCACAACATTAATGTAATCCATTAGAACCCACTCCGCATTGTCATTTCCTTCGATACTCCAAGGTTTGTCTTTTAATTCTTTGCTTACCTTTTTTTGAATTGAACTCACAATAGCATTTACTTGTGTGTTCGAATTACCTTCACAAACAACAAAATAATCACAGACTGTATTTTCTAATTCACGTAAATCTAGAATATTAATCTCTTTTCCCTTAATATCTTCAATGGCCTCAACAATACTATAAATTAAGGAATCATCATTATTTTTTTTCTTAACCACTAATCAATTTTATATTTGTGCAAAGTTATTATTTTTTTTACTTTAATCACATGAATATAATCAAACTTGATGCCATTGACTCTACAAATGATTACTTAAAGAGTTTATTAACTAATAAATACGTTGACGACTACACGGTAATCACTGCGAAATTTCAAAAAAATGGAAAGGGACAAATGGGTGCAGTCTGGGAGTCTGAGGTCTCTAAAAACTTGATGTGCAGTGTATATCTTTCTAATTCTATTATTAAATTAACAGATCAGTTTATTATTAATATTTTAGTTTGTTTAGCTATAAAAAAATCTTTAAATAAATTTAATGTACCCCAACTATCAGTCAAATGGCCGAACGACATTATGTCAGGGTCAACTAAAATTTGTGGAGTTTTAATTGAAAATATTATTAAAAACAATTCAATTAAAGATATTATAATTGGAATTGGTCTAAATGTTAATCAAACTGAATTTACAAATTTACCTAATGCAATCTCACTAAAAATGATTAATGGAAAGAATTATAACATCGATGAAATCATATCTGAAATCATTAATGATATTAAATTTTATTACAAATTATTAGAAAATGGTAAGCAATTAGAATTATACAAACAATATAAAAATAGCTTATACAGAATAAATAAACCTTCTATGTTTCTATTACCAAACAAAAAACTTGTTTCAGGTTATATTTTGGGAATCAATGAATATGGATTGTTAATAATACAGATGGAAGATGATGTGGAAAAAACTTTTGGAATAAAGGAAATTTCACTAATAAATTAATTTTCTCAATTTACCAAATAGAAGGATTTTCATTCCAGGATTTCAGCTCCTTTAATTCTGATTCAGAGATATAATTATTTTTAAGAGCACAATCAATAAGAATTCTGTAATTGCTTAAAGTCTCTAATTGTAAATTTTCTTTTTTAAAATTTTCAAATGATATATCAAATCCATAAGTAAATATAGCGACCATACCAAGAACTTCAATATCTCGATCTCTTAATGCTTTTACAGCATTTATACTACTGTTACCAGTACTTATCAAATCTTCAATAACAACAACCTTTTGAGTAGAATCAATTTTCCCTTCAATTTGATTTTTTCTACCATGTTTTTTTGCTTCTGGCCTAACGTATATAAAAGGCAAATTCAAAAAATCAGCGACTAACATGCCAATTCCTATCGCTCCAGTAGCAACTCCAGCAATAACATCAGGTTTTCCAAATTTGTTAATTAAAAGTTCAGATAGGTTTTCTTTAACTTCATTTCTAACATCAGGAAATGATAGTATTGTTCTATTGTCACAATAGATAGGAGAATTCCATCCAGATGCCCATTTAAAAGGGTCTTTTGGACTTAGTTTAATAGCATTTATCTTTAATAAAATTTCCGCTATTTTTATTTCTTTATTATCATTTTCAATCATGTGCACAAAACTAAACAAAAATTAATATGTTTGTATATCAAATAAATATAAATGTATCAAATATTTTATAAGAAAAAAGTTATTTTGTTAACCGATGTTGTTCAGGCAGAAAGTGATATTATTGTTTTACCCCTCAAAAATATAAAATTTAAAAAGGTCATTAAAACTTTGAACAAAAAAAACATCAATTCTGTTCATTTATTTCATAAAAACAGAGATAAATTATTGAAGCATTTTTTTAAGCTTATTCCAACAGTAATTGCTGCTGGAGGTAAAATACTAAATTCTAAATCGGATACACTTTTTATATATAGGAATGATAAATGGGACTTGCCAAAAGGGAAGGCTGAAAAAAAGGAACAATTATCAGAAACTGCTATAAGGGAAGTTATTGAAGAAACAGGAATTAGCAGAATTTCAATAACTAAGCCCTTAGACATTACTTATCATATATTTAAAAGGGATGAAGAGTATAGATTAAAAATAACGTATTGGTTTGAAATGTTTAGTGATTATGACGGAGAATTCACTCCTCAGTTAAATGAAGGAATCAGTGACGTAAAATGGATTAAAAAAGAAGATTTAGAAAATATAAAAAACAATTCCTATCCAAATATAAAATTACTTTTTTAGAAGTAATCTTTTCTAACACAATTGGGTACGAGCTTTGTGTAATCTCCGTTATTTACTATAACTTCTCTAACTATTGAGGAAGATATATAGGAATTTTTCGCACTAGTTAAGAAAAAAACAGTATCAATACCAGTTAACTTTCTGTTTGTTTGAGCAATAGCTTTTTCAAATTCAAAATCTGCAGGATTTCTTAAACCACGAAGAATAAAACCTGCATCAACTTTATTGCAAAAGTCTACAGTTAAACCTTCATATTCCATTACTTTAATTTTTGGCTCATTGATATAATGTGTATTAATGAACTTCTTTCTTTCAGCTAGTGAGAACATACAATTCTTAGAAGAATTTATTCCTATAGCAACAATGATTTCATCGAATAAATTAATACTTCGATCTATAATATCGCAATGTCCTAAAGTTAGAGGATCAAATGATCCAGGAAAAACAGCTTTTTTCATAGTTCAAAATTATGAAAATTAAATTAATACTTCATTTATTGTGTTTTCGTATAAATCTGCAAGTGAAATTCCAGCTGATTTAAGCTGTTGGGGTAAAATACTTTCTTTTGTTAACCCAGGTACTGTATTAACTTCTAGCAAATAAGGAATATCATTTTTAAAAATAAATTCACTTCTAGAAATCCCTTTCAATCCTAGAATTTTATAAATTTTTAAAGATTCTTTAGTTACTTTAGACTTCATTTCATCTGAGATTCTTGCAGGTGTAATCTCTGATGATTTTCCATTATATTTCGCTTCATAATCAAAGAAATCATTATGACTAATAATCTCTGTAATAGGTAAGCAAATTATTTTATTGTTATAATTTATAACACCTACAGAGACTTCTATTCCGTCCAAGAAAGATTCTATCAATATATTTGAACCCACTTTAAATGCAACTTTGATTGCATTGTCAAATTCTTCAGCTTTATACACTTTTGTGATTCCGTAACTACTCCCACTTTTACTCGCCTTTACAAAACACGGTAATCCAACTTTACTAATAATTTTATTTATGTCTATTTTATCATTTAAACTTAAACTAATTGAATCTGCAGATTTTATATCATATTTTTTTAAGTAATCTAAACATTTAATTTTGTCATAGGTAATTTTAGATTGAAAATAACCTGAACCTGTTAAAGGTATTTTTAGCTTACTGAAGTAGTCTTGTATTTCACCATCTTCTCCTGGTGAACCGTGAATTGCATTAAAAACACAATCAAATTCAATCAATTTATTATTTAACTTAAATGTAAATGAATCTTTGTTTATGTTTTCTTCTTGATTATTTTCATTAATATAAACCCATTTATTCTTTAGTAATAAAACCTTAAAACAATTAAATCTATTTTTATCCAATGCATCATATACTTCATTTCCACTTTCAATAGAAATAGCATACTCATTTGAGTAACCGCCCATGATGATTGCAATATTCTTTTTCATTTTAACTTTTTATTAAAAATATAAATAAATTTATAAATCTTATTCTGATAAAAAAAAAATAACTCTAAAAATGCTTAGTTTTGCTAAATAACATATAATAATGAGTTTTATTAAATTTTTATTCAGTAAAGAATTTGCTAAACAGATTTTTTATTTAATCTGTATAGCTACATCATTACTAATTATTAGCATAATATCTCTTAGATACATCACGATGCATGGTGATTCTGTAGAAGTTCCAAATTTAGTAGGTAAAACTATGAATCAGGTAGAATTAGACTTGACAGCTTTAAATTTAGATTTTATAGTATTAGATTCTACAAGTTATAATCCTTCATTTAAGCCTTTATCAGTCATAGAGCATCAACCAAATTCGGGTTCAAAAGTTAAGATAAATAGAAAGATTTATTTAACCATTAACCCATCTGTTTACAATGAAATTATTATTCCAAAAATAATTAGAACTACTATTAGGCAGGCTACTCAAAGACTGGAATCTTCAGGTTTTGTAATTGGTAAAATTGAATATGTAGATGACATAGGTAAAGATGAAGTAATAGAAATTAGTCATAAAGGCGAAAAAATTAATGAAGGAGCTAAGTTGCTGAAAAACTCTGTAATCGATTTAATTCTAGGAAATGGAAAACTCTGATTCTTTGTATGAACATTATTCTTTCTCGGTTGAATTAGGTCAAGCATCATTGAGAATTGATAAATATTTAATGAATTTTGTAGAAAATGCAACAAGAACAAAAATTCAAGCAGCAGCAAAAGCAGGTAGTATAAAGGTAAATGGAGAAGAGGTCAAGTCTAATTACAAAGTTAAGCCTCTTGATGAAATTAAAGTATTTTTTGAATACCCTCCAGCTGAAAATTTATTACTGCCAGAAAATATTGATATAAATATAGTATATGAAGATGAAGATTTAATAGTACTTAATAAGCCTTCGGGACTAGTTGTTCACCCTGGTCACGGTAATTATTCAGGCACTCTTATAAACGGTTTGATTTATCATTTTGATAATTTACCAAATAATTCATCAAATAGACCTGGTCTAGTACATCGAATTGATAAAGATACTAGTGGTTTGCTTGTTGTTGCAAAAAACGATAATGCAATGACTAAATTATCTGGGCAATTTGCTAAAAAAACTAGTAAGAGAGAATATATAGCTTTAGTGTGGGGTAATGTTATTGAAGACGAAGGAAGTGTAGATGCAGTTATTGGAAGAAATCCAAAAAACAGACTACAAAATATTGTGTTTAACGAAGAAAATAGTCATTTAGGAAAGCCTGCTGTAACTCATTATAAAGTTATAGAAAGACTAGGTTATGTAACTCTTGTCAGTTGTAGGTTGGAAACAGGCCGTACTCATCAAATTAGAGTTCATATGAAACATATTGGACACACTTTGTTTAACGATGAAAGATATGGTGGAGATTTGATTTTGAAAGGAACTACTTTTACAAAATATAAGCAATTTGTAGATAATTGTTTTAAAGTTCTTCCAAGACAAGCACTTCACGCTAAAAGTTTAGGGTTTGTCCACCCAACTACAAATGAATTTATAGAATTTGAATCTGAAATACCAGAAGACATGAAACTTTGTTTGGAAAAATGGTCCAGTTATGCAAAGCACCAGATGTAATTTTTTGTTTTTTTTGATTGTAATTAAACTTTTGGTTTGTAATTTTAATTAAATTATTTTTTATGAAACTAGTTATTTCACCCGCTAAATCTCTAAATTATTCTAGTGAAACTCCCACTAAGGAATTCACTGAGTCATGTTTTTTGAAAGAATCTGAACTATTAAATAATATACTTAAAGAAAAATCTCCAAATGATTTGTCGAAACTTATGAGTATATCTACTTCTTTAGCGGATTTAAACTATCAAAGAAATCAGTCTTGGAGTTTACCATTTAATACTGTAAATTCTAGGCAAGCAATTTATGCTTTTGCTGGAGATGTATACAAAGGAATTGACGCGTATACTATACCTCTTGATAAACTTGATTCTTTGCAAAATACAGTTAGAATAATTTCAGGTTTATATGGAATCTTAAAACCTTTAGATTTAGTTTTGCCCTACAGATTAGAAATGGGCACTAAACTATCCTTTGGGAAAAACAAAAATCTTTATGATTATTGGAGAGTTCAATTAACTAATGCACTAAATGCCGAGCTAAAAGTAGGGGAGTTGTTTTTGAATCTTGCTAGTAATGAATATATAAAAGCTATAGATGCTAAAGTTTTAAAGACCACCATGGTTACAGCCAATTTTAAACAATTTAAAAATGGAGAGTATAAGACTATAGCTATTTTTTCTAAAAGAGCAAGAGGTCTCATGACTAGATATATTATAGATAATAATATAGACTCTATAGAAGGTTTGAAACATTTTTCTTCTGACAATTATCTTTTTTCTGAAAAACTTTCTTCTGACAATGAGTTAATCTTCACTAGATAAAATAGTTGTTAACTACTTGATAAATAGATGTTAATAAGTTTAATGAAATATGTCCGACATTACAATGTCAACTGATTAACTTAGGATTAATTTATTTTTATTTATATTTGTAAGTTCAAACCCACATGATTAATCATGATAAATTTGTAATTATGAAAAAAACATTTCTCTTTATAGTATTAATCTTTTTAAGTTTTAATATTTCAGCTCAAACAATAACAGCTAACACTGGTATAGGAAATTGGGACGCTACAAGTTCATGGTCTGGCGGGGTTGTTCCTTCCTCATCTAATTCTATTTCGATTCCAAGTGGAGCTAAAGTAAAAGTTAATGCAACTGGTTTATCTACACAATCTGTTTCAATATCCTCAGGTGGCGAATTAGAGGTTAATAATCCATTTACAATTTCTGGAGAATCTGGTTCATCTATTGCAGGTAACTTATCTATCAAAGCTAACTTAACTGTATCAACAGGTAATTTTTCTAATACAGGGTCTATAACCGTAACAGCTGGAAAGCAATTTATTTTTTCATCTACAAGTTCAACACTTACTAATAATACAGGAAATATAACTTTAAACTCTTCATCAACATTATTTTCATCTTTAATATTTGGAGGAACTTATTCAGGTGGTATTAACAATTTATTGTATGCTAGATATATTACAGGAGTCACAACAACAGGAGCTTCTGACTGGAATCTAGTTGGTTCTCCAGTTTCTGGAGAAATAGCCAACGACATTATTGCACAATCAAATTTAGCTACAAATAGTGGTCAATTTGGAATTGGCACATACAATAACGCCTCTGGTGCAACAGGTACTTGGTCAACATTTGACTCTGATGGAGCTTTTGCAGAAGGATCTTTAGAACCGGGTAAAGGTTTTCAAATGGCAACAATTGGAACTGGTGCAACAATTAATTTTACTGGAACCCCTTTAACTGCAAATGTTACTTTTTCAATTACAGAAGGTGACTCTGATGGAGATGCTTCTGGTGTTACAGGAACAAGGTTTAATTTATTAGCAAATCCTTATCCTGCTTTTATATCTGTTAATTCATCTGCTGCAACTGCTTCAGCAAACGGTGATAAATATGTATTAAGCACATCAAATTTAGCCTTGCTTCATGCTAACAACAAGGCAGTTTATGTGTTTAATGGAACAAATTATACAACTATGAACTCTGCTACTTCAGCAGCCAGCGCTGTTATAGCGCCAGGTGAAGGATTTATCGTTGGAGGTAACTATTCTACAAGTGGTGATTTTACTTTTGAAATAGCTATGAGGACTGAAGATGGTACAGCAGATACTTTTAGTGGTGATGCTGCAGATCCTGATAGAGCAGAATTATTTCTTACTTTATCCAATGTTGAAAATAGTAATACTACAGAAATATATTTTCTTGAAGAAGGAACTGACGGCTTAGATTATTCATTCGATTCTGGTACTTTGGGTATAGCTAATAATACTATTTATTCAAGATTAGTTTCTGAAGATGAAGGTATTGATATGTCAATTCAATCTTTAAATTTTACTGAAATAAATGATAAAGTAATTCCACTAGGTATTAATGCTGAATCTGGA
>Ga0209709_10001427_pt1 | contig 22112 bp, 26 predicted proteins | sample ArcticOcean_MG_C_2_FD_187435 | JGI IMG/M metagenome (GOLD analysis project Ga0209709, IMG submission 187435) | Marine microbial communities from western Arctic Ocean - ArcticOcean_MG_CB4_136 (SPAdes) (version 2) | ecosystem: Environmental > Aquatic > Marine > Oceanic | place: Arctic Ocean...
TAGTGCTGTAGAACTAAGAGTTAATCTTTGGAAATTATATTTTCCCGAAGATCAAGAATACAATATTCCAAAATCTGGTCTCAATTTTTTAAAGAATGAAAATATAAAAAACACTAAATTTTATTTAATATGTGGTTTTGAAAACTTTCAAAAATTTTATATAAGAGTTGATATCTTAGAGAGGTTTTTTCTAAAAGTTATGGAAAATAGCAAGAATGGTGCATTTAAAATAAATTCTGACATGATCAATTTAATTGGATGTAACAAGGAAAATTTTTTTAAACTCTTGGAATTGATGGAATATAAATCTAAAAGTAGCAAAAACAAAGAAGAACGGTCTTTTATTTATAAGCCTAAAACAACAAAAAATAAAAGATTGAAAAAAATTGAAAAATTAAGTAATGATAACCCATTCAAAAAGCTCTCAGAGTTGAGGTTTAGATAAAATGTTTAAAAATATTTTTAAAAAAAAAGAAAAAGTTTCTAATAATAAAGATGTTTTAGTGGCAGCTCTATTAATACATGCTGCAAAAATAGATGAAAAATATACTGCAGAAGAGAGAAAAATTATAAAACAAGCTTTGGTAGATATAAATAATATTAACGAAGTAAAAGCAGAAGCATTATTATTGCTTGCTGAAAAAAAGGAAAAAGAACAAAACCAAATAGTTGAATTTACTAGAGAAATTAAAAAATATTCTATGGAATTTAGATTAAAAATAATTGAAGTTATTTGGAAAATTGTATATTCAGATGGTACAAATGATAACTATGAATCTAACCTAATCAGAAGAATTTGTGGATTGTTATATATATCTGGAAGAGATAATGGAATTATTAAAACTAAGGTACAAAACTCACTTAAATAAATTATGACCTATATAGTCAATGACAAATGTATCAAGTGCAAAGAAATGGATTGTGTTGAAGTTTGTCCAGTAGATTGTTTTTATGAAGGGGAAAACTTTCTTGTAATAAAACCTGATGAATGTATTGATTGCGGAGTCTGCGAACCTGAGTGCCCAGTCGATGCAATTAAACCTGATACTGATGAAGGAGCCTCTGAGTGGGTCACAATTAATACTAAGTATAGTGAGTTGTGGCCAAACATCACCAAGAAAAGGGAAGAAGATATCCCGAAGGATCATAAAAAATGGCGTGACGTTCCAGATAAATTAAAGTATCTAAGTGAAAAACCAGGAAAAGGAGATTAAAATTAATCATGGTAAAAAAAAAGAAAACTAAAAAAACTACTAAAACAAATAAAGTAAAAAAAAAAAGTGCTTTAGCTAAAACACCAGTTGTTGCGAGCAATTATAAACCAAATGTTTTTAAATCTAATGAAGCCAAAGTTAAGATTAAAAAAGTTTTAAAACAACCCGTCGAAAAGAAAGATTACAATTTAAAAGATTATGTTGTTTATCCAAAGCATGGTGTAGGGAAAATAATTGCTGTAGAAAAAGCAAAAATAGGTGGCATTGATATTACTTTTTACAAAGTTTTTATCGAAAAGGAAAAGTTAACTTTAAGCATACCTTTAAATCAACAATCCCATCTTAGACCTATTTCAAGCATCAACCAGATAAACAAAGCAATTAATATTTTAAAAATTAAGCCGAAAATAAAGCGAACTATGTGGAGTAGAAGAGCCCAAGAATATGAACAAAAAATTAATTCTGGAAAACTTTATCAACTGGCTGAAGTTGTAAAAGATCTGAATAAAAAGACAGATATAATGGCCGAACAATCATATAGTGAAAGACAACTTTTTGAAAAAGCGTATGAAAGATTAAAATCTGAATTTGAAATAATTCTTGGTGATAAAGCTAAAATAAAAATGGATAAAGCTCTAAAACGTATAGAAAATCCAGCCCAAGTAGAAATGCAACAATAAAAAAAACGCCCTCCTAAAATTAAAAGAAGGGCGCAATTTTTCTTTATAAAAAAAAGTTTAAACTATCTTCTTCTTTTTTTAGCTTTCTTTTTCTTAGCTTTTTTCGCTTTTTTTCTACGTTTAGCCATTTTTGCTCCCTTGTTTTATTTTAATTAAAACAAATCAACATGATTCGTTTTTATATTTAAGCTTTATGTTTATTTTTACCGATGTCAAACATAAATTATGTTGACAATTTACAAAAAATTAATTTAAAAAAAAATAATTTATTTTTTTTTGCAATCATTAAAAAAACAAGTAATAACAATGTTTATTTAACCTAAAGTTAATATTAAACAAATTAAAAACTAATTTTTTTTATAAAAGTTTTCTAAAATATTTTTATATTTAGCAATTACTTTATTTCTTTTTACTTTCATTGTTGGTGTTAACAAACCATTTTCAATTGAAAAATTTTCATTTAACAGCTCAAAATTTTTTATTTTTTCTACCAAACTTAAATTTTCATTAATTTTATCTACTACTTCTTTAAGTTTTTCCTTTTTTGTCTTAAATTCTCTACTTGGAACAATAAGTGCAACTAAATAATTTTTTTTATCACCATAAACCATGGCTTGTTCTATCTCCTCATAGTTTATTAATTGGTTTTCGATTTTAGCTGGAGAAATATTGTCTCCTCCTGCACTAATTATGATATCTTTCTTTCTATCTGTGATTTTTAAGTAACCATCTTTTGGGTCTATCTCACCTATATCTCCAGTATAAAGCCAACCGTCCCGAAGTACTTTTTGAGTTTCTTCACTTTTGTTCCAATAACCCAACATTACATTTTCTCCCTTAATTAAAATTTCACCATCTGCAGCTATTTTCACTTTATTACCTTTGAATGGGAGACCAACTGTTTCAACCCTAATTTTGTCTATTGGATTACAGCTTACAACTGGAGAGGTTTCGGTCAAACCATAGCCCTGCAAAGTCGGAAGCCCTATAGAATTTAAAAACTGACCTATTTCTTTATCTAAAGCACCCCCGCCTGATACAAAAGCTTTTAGATTTCCACCAAACTGCTTTTTTACTTTTTTCCTAACCAGTAAATCTAAAATAGAATTTATTATTTTCTCTAAAAAACTCATTTTTTTTCTTAAGAGCTTTTTTGTTCCCAATTCAATTGTGAGCTTAATTAGTTTTGCCTTAAATCCTTTTGTTTTTCTCATGTTTATATTTATTTTATTATAAAGATTTTGATAAAACCTTGGAACTGCTGTCATGATTGTAGGTTTTGCTTCTGAAATATTATCTAAAAGTTTTTCAATTTTTTCAGCATAAAAAACTTTTGCACCAACTGCTATTTGTACAAATTGAACTGTGTGTTCATAAGAATGAGACAATGGAAGCCAAGTTAAAAAAATTGGCCTCTTGTCTATTAATGGTTTTAAAATTTCACAGGCACCTTCTAAATTATTTAATATTCCTCCATGGCTTAGGATTACTCCTTTAGGATTTCCTCCTGTTCCAGATGTATATATTATGCAGGCTGGTGATTTTCTTTTTAAACTTAAATTTATAATTTTATCATTTTTATCTAATTTTTTTTTATTTATTGACTTAAAATTTAAATATTTATTTTCATAATCAACTGCATCTATTTGATCAAAAGTAATTATTTTTTTTATAAAAGAATTTTTCTCAATTATACTTTTAAGTTTATTATGCAACATATTGTTAGAAACAATAATTATGGATGGTTCGCAGTCATTTATTAAATATTCATAATCTTTTGAGGTATAGGTAGTGTAAGCAGGCACTGTAATTCCATTTGCTAACATTATTGCTATATCTGTAACGAGCCACTCTGGTCTATTTTCTGAAACCAGAAGGCATCTATCACCCTCTTTGATATTTTCTTTTATAACTTTTGCCATCTTGTAAATACTTGATGAGGTTTCTTCCCAAGTAAATTGGACTTTGTTATTTGGATTAATCCATTCTAAAAAAATGCTTTCAGATTTTTCTATTTGCGCTTGATGAAAATATAAATCTACTAAACTATTAAAATTTTTTAAGTCCATTTTATTTTGGTGGGCAAAGAGAGACTCGAACTCTCACAGCATTGCTACTATTGGATTTTGAGTCCAACGCGTCTACCAGTTCCGCCATTCGCCCATATTTCATATTAGTTAAAGTTTATATAACATCTTATCAAGAGTTTAATAAAAGTCTCAATAAAAATTTGTTTTTTCTCTATAAATATAATTTTAGAATAATCATATAAAACAAGTGTTAAATAGTTATTTTCATTTTACTAGAATTATTTATTATGAACTAAAATAACTTAGAGTTTTATATTTTAAAATCTAAGATGAAATTTAATACTCCAGATTTTTTCCAGTTTTTTAACAATTTTGACAATTCATATGCTGTTTTAGGAACAAATCTTTCAAAAACTTTTTTATAGCCAGGGCCCAAGGTAACTCCATTTTTTTTTGAAACCTTCAACATTTTTTTTTTACAAAGTACATTTATTTTTCTTCTAGTAGTTTCTTTAGGTAGGCCTAACACCAAGCAAACGCTCGAAATTGTTAACCTATTTTTATTTTTTGAATCGTAATCTTTCATAACACCTAATAATTCGTCACGCACATCAATTGCTTGATTAAATTGTGCTTCTACAGCTTCATAAGATCCACTAGACAAAAGTTTTTCTTTCTTTAAAGAATATAATTGATGGGAAACAGTTACTTGGATGATCATAAATGAATCATAATCTATTCTTAATTCTTCTCTAACTCGAGAATAATAATCAATAATAAACATGCCAAAACGATACATGCCCTCCGCAAAAGGCTTTTGCATTAGCAGTTTATCAGCTGACCCTTTTTGTAACCTACTTCTTATTTTGCTTATTTCTTTTTTATTTAAATTTTCCATAATATTTAAACCCAATTTGGTTTTAAGTTTTAACTAATATATACGTTCAATAGTATAGTCAACCCATTTTAGGTCATATCTTTATTGTGTTTGTTATAGATTTATACAATTATTTTTGATTATGATATTTTTACCAAAATTCAAAAAATGTCCATGCTGCAATTCTTACAATGCCATAAGAATAAATGGAATTACCTACGATAATAATTTTAAAAGTATGGGTGATTGGATTTTAAAAAAAAAAATAAAATGTAAAAAATGTAATGAAGAATTAGCTCTATTTGTTCATGCAAAAAATAATAAAGATGAAAAATTAGTTTGGATTAATTTTCTTAAATGTGAAGATGTTTATTTTAAACAGCTAAACGACTTACAGATAAGTAAAGATAAGTTATTAATAAACAGTAAACATTATAGTGCTGCGCATAAAAGAATAAATGATATTCAAAATGACATTCGATTAGCGCAAGTGAAACTTAAAGTTAAATTAAAAATTCAAAATAGAGAAATATTTAATACACAATCTTAATAATAACCCCTTGTTATTGCTAAGCATGTCTTATTTACATTTTTAAAACTAGTTCTCAAATTAACATTTTGGCAGTTACTAACAGTGGCGATCCTGGTAGGAATCGAACCTACAACTGCTTCTTAGGACGAAGCCGTTATGTCCATTTAACTACAGGACCTAAATTAAAGCATAAATAATTTTAATATTTTTTAAGTGCTTTTTCGAACTATAAGAATAAATATTATGGAAGTGGCCATCATTACTAAAGCGTATGCAGCGGTAGGGACTATATAAACCATGTCGTCAAAGATTTGTGTTGCCACAACTGCTGCTAAAGTTCCATTCTGTAGACCACACTCTAGTGCGATAGCTCTTCTTTGGCCAACACCAGTTATAAAAAATTTAGCAATATAATAACCAAGGACCATCATTGTAATATTAAGAACAAGTGCTATTGATCCCGCTTTTGATATAAAGCTAACTATCTTGTCCCACTCTTCAATATAAATAGCAATAAATACAAAAATAAATAAAGCTATTGAAATTCTTTGTATTATTAATGATTTTGTAATCACAAAACTTGATGCAAATTTTCTAATAGTCATTCCAAGTATTATTGGGATAGCAACAACAAAAAACATTTTTAATGAAATATTAATCATAGAAATATTTTCTTTAAAAATAGTAATATTTAATAGCTCTGCAGATTGGAAAATAATAAATGGTACTGAAAAAATACTAATTAAGCTTACAATTGCTGTGAGTGAAACAGAAAGAGCAACATCTCCATTTGCAAATTTAGTAAGCACATTCGAAGTTACTCCACCAGGGGCCGCTGCAATAATCATTACTCCAAGCGCTAATTCTATTGGAGTATTAAATGCTTTAATAAGAACGAAAGCTATAATAGGAAGTAAAATCATTTGACAAATTAATCCAACAAAAAAATCTTTGGGTTGTTTACTTACTCTAATAAAATCTTGTATTGTCAAACCCATTCCAAGGCCTAACATAATTAATGCTAAGCAAATTGGGGCAACTTTTGTAACTATTTCCATATTAGAAAATTAGTATATAAGATGTTAATTAAAAATGATGCTAAAAAAAATGTATGATAAGTGCGTTGAATGGGCAGGACATAAATTTGCAAACCCTATTTTGGCTTTTATAGCTTTTTTAGAAAGCTTTATTTTCCCAATTCCAACTGATGCAATGCTTATTCCAATGGTGATTGCAAAAAGAAATGAATTTTTAAAAATTTCTTTGATCGCAATAATATTTTCAGTATTAGGAGCTATTATTGGTTATTTAATTGGATACATTTTTTTTAATGAAATAGGAATTAAAATTTTTGAAATTTTTGGAGCTGAAAATGCAAATATATTCAAAGAAAAATTAGCTTCCGAAACAGGACTTCTCTCAGGTATCATAATACTATTTATTGCTGGCTTCACCCCTCTACCATTTAAAATAATTACTATATCTAGTGGATTTGTACATTTTGACATTTTCTTTTTTATAATTACATGTCTATTAGCAAGAGGCTTAAGATTTTTATTAGTTGGATATTTGACTTATAAATATGGGGCAGCTATAGGTCCTTTTTTAGAAAAAAAAGCTGGTCAATGGTCTATAATAATAACTGGAGTACTTGTTTTGGTAGCTTTAGGTATTTACATAACTTTGAAATAGAAAATGTTAAAATATAGAAATAATATACTTTTAATTGCTATTCTTTTTGCTTGCTCTTTAATTTTAATCTCCGCTTACATAATTCAATATAAATTAGGGCACCAACCGTGCAAGCTTTGTATATATGAAAGAGTCCCTTATATACTCTCTATTTTATTAATTATCGAATTGTTATTCTTCAAAAAGTATCAAAAAATTATCTTTTTAGTTTTATCATTAATTTTTATTATTAGCGCTGGTCTTTCTTTTTACCATTTTGGAATTGAACAAGGTTTTTTTGATGAATTATTTTTTTGTGAAACAAATAATGTCAAAGAAACACTAACCAAAGAACAACTTTTGGATGAGCTTTCTAAATCAAATATAAGCTGCAAAGATGTTAGTTTTAAAATAATAGGTTTGTCACTCGCTACAATTAATAGTATTTTTTCTATTATTCTAAGTTTTATATTTATAAAACTATTTGTGGATTTTAAGAATAATTGATAATGCGATCAATTAAAATATTATTAGGGTAACAATTCTACATCCCAATATAAATAGTCCATCCAACTTTCATGTAAAAAGTTAGGAGGAAAATTTCTTCCACTGTAGTGCAAATCATCTACAGTAGGTATAAAGGGTTTTTGAAAGAGCTTCATTCCAGAAGAGGCATATAATCGTCCTCCTTTTTTTACGTTACAAGCAGAACAAGCAGTTATAACATTTTCCCAATTTGTTACTCCACCTTTTGATTTTGGAAGCAAATGATCAAAAGTTAAATCTTTTTTATCACCACAATATTGACATGTGAATTTATCTCTCAAGAAAACATTAAATCTTGTAAAGCTAGGGTGTTCCGATGGTTTTATAAAATTTTTTAAAGCAATAACACTTGGTAAATTCATTTCGAATGAAGGGCTGTGTATTTTTCTTTTATAATTTGAAACAATGCTTACTCTTTCAAGAAAAACAGATTTAACAGCATCTTGCCAACACCAAAGTGAAAGTGGGTAATAGCTTAATGGTCTAAAATCAGCATTCAAAACTAGAGCTGGACATTTTTCTAACGGAACTCTTTCTGATGATGCTATAATCATCCAAATAAATTATCTGATTAAAATAAGTTTTGCAAGAAATAATTTATTAGATAAATGTTTCAATTACAAAAGATTTTTTTTTAAAAAACTTAATCCAAGACTTAAACCTTCTACTGGAATTTTATGTTCACAATTTTTAAAAATTTTAATTTTAACTTTTAACCCAAATCTATCTAGATACTCTTTTGATTCTAATAAATTAAGCGGGGGTACAATTGTATCATTATCACCATGCATTAAAAATGTTTTTACTTTTGAATTAATATTTTCTGATAAATGTTTTTGATTAATTACTTTACCCGAATAACCAATCATGCAATTTATTTTCTCTTTTTTTTTTAAGGCTGTTTGTATGCTAATCATACAACCTTGGCTAAAACCTATTAATGCTAAATTATTAAAATTTAGTTTATGGTTATTAATCACTTGATCTAAAAATATACTGAGTTTTTTTTCAGCTATTAAACTTTTCTCCAGAATTTTATCTTCGTCGTCTGAACTTAGATCAAACCACTGATAACCGTTGGGATTTATAGTGCAAATTTCGGGAGCGTTTGGACACAAAAAAATAGCGTCAGGCAAAAACCTTTGCCAATTAATCGCAAGATTACTGATGTCTTTTCCATCGCCACCAAAGCCATGACACAAAACAATAGCCTGTTTAGGTTTGTTTCTTGATGCAGGCAAAACAGAGGTTGTCTCCAAAATATATTCAATCATATTTTAATAACCATTTTACAAATTTTTTATCTTCAAAATTTACTTCTCCAGTAATTCTAGCAAACTTTTCACCTTTTTTGTTTATTAAAATTGTCGTCGGAATTCCTCTTAACTTAAATTTTTTTACTAGATTTAAATCGCTATCAAAAAATATTGATAATTTTTTAATATTCATATCTGAAAAAAAATTTTTGGTTTTTAAAAAATTAGGTTTCTCTAAATTTACAGGAAAAATTTTTAAGTTTTTAAAATTATTGTTTTGATAAAGTTTATCTAATGACGGCATTTCCTTTTTACAAGGAGCACACCAAGTTGCCCAAAAATTAATTAAAATTATCTTTCCTCTATAATCTTTTATATCGACCTTATTACCTGAATAATCTTCAAAAATAATTGATGAAATTGGTTCTGGAAATTCGTTAATTGCTATATTATTTAAGGGAATATCTTCATTTGATTGAGATATTGATGAAAAAACAATAAAACAAAAGAATAAAATTAAATACTTTACTATTTTATGATTTATAAACATGGAAGTAAGAACTTAACATATGAAAAAGAAAAATAAAGCTGTTTGGGGATCCAGATTCAAAAACTCAACATCAAAAATTTTTGAAAATATTGGCTCGTCGATAGATGTTGATAAAAGATTATTTAAAGAAGATATTTTTGCCTCCATTGTTCATGCTCAAATGCTTGTTAAGCAAAAGATAATTGATAAAAAAAAAGGTATTAAAATTATCAGCGGATTAAGAAAAATTGAAAAAGAAATAGAAAAAAATAAGTTTAATTTTAATAAAAAATATGAAGATATACATTTAAATATTGAAAAAAGACTTTTTTCAATAATAGGAAGTGATGCTGGGTACCTACATATTGCAAGGTCTAGAAACGACCAAGTAATTACTGATTTTAAATTATGGGTTAAAAAATCCTCCAATGAAATAATTAATAATTTAAATATTTTAATTAAGAGTTTTTTAAGAAAATCTGAAAGCAATATTGAAACAATTATGCCAGGCTTTACTCATTTAAAAAACGCTCAACCAATTTCTTTTGCGCATTATCTTTTGGCTTATGTAGAAATGTTCAAAAGAGATAAAAAAAGATTTAGTAACAATATAAATTATATGGATGAATGTCCTCTTGGTGTGGGAGCGTTAGCTGGAACTTCTTATAAAATAGACAGAAATTTTACATCTAAAAAATTAGGTTTTAAAAAACCTACCAGCAATTCGATTGATACAATATCAGATAGAGATTTTGCTTTAGACTTTTTGTCTGCAGCTTCAATCTGTGCAATGCATATTTCAAGATTTGCAGAAGAAATAATTATTTGGAATTCCGATATATTTAAACTCATTGAAATTGATGATAAAATGTTAACTGGGTCATCCATCATGCCGCAGAAAAAAAATCCAGATCCCGCGGAACTAATCAGAGGAAGAGCGGGAAGAAATTTTGGATCCTTGCAAGCAATGTTAACTACTATGAAAGGTTTGCCGTTATCATATTTTAAAGACATGCAAGAAGATAAAACAATAGTGTTTGATAGTTTTGATACAATTATGGAATCAATTATTATAACTAACGAACTAATCAAAAATATAAAAGCTAACAAAAAAAGAATGCTTTTTTTATCTAATGAGGGATTTACAACTGCAACAGATTTTGCTGATTATCTTGTTCAGAATAATGCATTATCCTTTAGGGAAGCATACATAATTTCAGCAAAGCTTGTAAATTATGCTGAAAGAAAGAAAAAAACATTAAATCAACTTAATTTTAATGAAATTCAGAAAATTAAAAATAATTTAAACAAAAATGTAATGAACGTATTTAATGTTAAAAACTCAGTAAATTTAAAAACATCTTATGGAGGAACTGCTACAAAAAATATAAAAAAAATGATATCTAGATTGAAAAAGGAATTTAATTAATGAAAAAAGTTTTATTAATAATTATAGCATGTTTTTTTTGCTTTTCATGTGGAGTAAAAAATGATCCTGAGTATAAATCTCAGCATCACTATAACAAAGCTACACATCTCGTTTAAAAAATGAACTATATCAGACTTAGGAAAAATAACCTTAGTGTTGAAAATATTTCAGCACTTAATATTGCAAAAAAATATAAAACTCCTTTTTATTGCTATTCTCTTTCACAATTAAAAAGTAATTTTTATAATTTTAGTAATGCTTTTAGAAAAATTAAACCATTGATATGTTTCTCGGTTAAATCAAATGGAAACATTACTTTACTTAAAGAATTAAAAAGAATTGGTTCTGGTGCTGATGTGGTTTCTGCGGGGGAGTTATTGAAAGCAAAAAAAGCGGGAATAAATTCTAAAAAAATAGTTTTTTCTGGTGTAGGTAAAACTAATGAAGAGATCGAACTTGCAATAAAAAAAAGAGTATTACTGATAAACATGGAGTCAGAAAGTGAGGCGCGTCTTATTAATAAAATTTCCAAAAAATTGTCTAGAAAAACCTCTGTAGGATTAAGATTAAATCCAGATGTAACTGGAAAAACTAATAAAAAAATATCTACAGGTGGTAAAAATGATAAATTTGGTTTGGGTCGTAATGATTTCATTATTATGTGCAAAAAAATTAGTGAAATGAAAAATTTAAAATTAGAAGGACTCAGTGTTCATATTGGCAGTCAAATAACTAGCATAAAACCATTTAAAACTGTTTTGAATGTAATAAACGAAATAATTAAAATTACTAAAATTGATTTTAAATATATCGACTTAGGTGGGGGAATGGGTATTTCTTACAATGATAAAGAAAAAAAACTTGATCTTAATCATTATGCTAAAGTAGTCGAAAAATTTACAAAAAATAAAAAAGTGCAAATTATTTTTGAGCCAGGCAGATTTATCATTGGCAATACCTCTATTTTAATTACAAAAGTAATTTACATTAAAAAAAGTTACAACAATAATTTTATTATCTTAGATGCTGGAATGAATGATTTTATGAGACCAGCTTTGTACGATGCTAATCATAAAATTATACCTTTAAAAAAAAATTATGGAAAAAATTTAAAAAATGTGGAATTTGTTGGTCCAGTATGTGAAAGTTCTGATAAATTTTCAACTTATAAAACTTTTTCAAAAGTTTATGAAGGTGATTTTTTAGCTATAACTGATGTAGGTGCTTACGGAATGTCTCTAACATCAAATTATAATGCGAGACCAATAATTGCTGAAGTTTTAGTAAATGGATCGAAATATAAATTAATCAAAAAAAGACAAAGCTTAAAAAATTTAATTAATAATTAATTTAATATTTAATTAATATGCTACTTTTAAGATCATTATTATTTAATACCTTTTTATACACAGGAATTATAACTGTGTTCCTAATAGCATTACCAACACTGCTACTACCAAGCAAATTTACTTTATTTTTTGGAAAATTCTTGGGCCATTACGTTATTTTTATACTAAAAATTTTTTTAAATACAAATGTAGAACTGAAAGGTAATTTTAACATACCTAAAGATAAAAAATATTTTGTAGCTTCTGCTCATCAATCAATGTTTGAAACTTTTGCCCTACAAGCCGTACTCGATTATCCTGTTTTTATTTTGAAAAAAGAGTTATTGAAAATTCCATTATTTGGGCTTTATTTAAAAAAAATTAAGTCAATAGCAATAGTGCGAGAAACAACAACAAAAGATAATCTTAATTTTTTTGATAAAGTAGCAAATACTATAAAGAGTGGAGATAGACCACTTTTAATATTTCCTCAAGGTACAAGGGTAAAAGCTAACGAAAGAGTTCCTTTTAAAAAAGGAGTGGGAAGAATATATAAAGCATTAAATATATCGTGCATTCCGATTGCTCTAAATTCTGGAAATGTATGGCCAAAAAAAGGAATAATTAAATATCCTGGAAAAATAACAATATCTTTATTGGAACCAATTAAACCAGGTTTAAGTAGAGATGAATTTATCAAAAATCTAGAAAGTAAAATATATGAGGAAATAAAAAATATTTCTTAATTGCTATTTTCTTCCAAAGTCAGCTTTTTTAACATCTTGACCAGCATCAATAATATCTCTTCTTATTTTCTTAGTTTTTGTAAAAATTTTTTCTAATTTCTTTCCATCCTCATTTTCGATAGCTTTCTTTAATTCTTCTAAATTTTTAATAAATTTATCAATCGCTTGTGACGTATTTTTTTTATTTTGCAAGAATATATCTCTCCACATGATTGGATTAGATGATGCAATTCTTGTAAAGTCTCTTAAACCTCCAGCGCTATATTTTACAATAGCATTTTTTTTCTCGTCTTGAATATCGATGGAAGTATTAACAATATTATAAGCTATTAAGTGAGGCATATGACTTGTAATAGACAAAATGTAATCATGCTGTTTTGTATCCATAACATCAACTTTGCTTCCTATCTTTTCCCAAAAAGTTTTAAGCAAATTAATATCCTTTTCTTTTGCTATTTTGCTTGGAGTTAAAATACACCATCTATTTTTGAATAAATCAGCAAATCCTGATTCCGGTCCACTTTCTTCTGTTCCCGCAATTGGATGTGACGGAATCCAAGATACGTTTTGTGGAATGTTTTTTTCAACTAAACTAGTTATATTTTCTTTAACTGATCCGACGTCTGTTAATATCACTCCACTTTTTAAAGAATCTTTAATTTTTAAAATTACATCTTTATAACTACTTAATGGAGTAGCTATTATAACTAGATCTGATCCTTCAGTAATTTTTTTAGTATCTGTGCTTGAATCGTCCACAATATTAAGCTCTTTTACTTTTTTATTTACTTCATCAGATCTATTAGATGAAACTATTTTTATAGATAAATTATTTTTTTTGATTGCCCTTGCTAATGAAGATCCAATCAAACCACATCCAATAATAGATACTTTTTTAAACATTATTTTAATATACTTTTAATAGATTCAACAAAATGTTCATTTGCTTGATCATCTCCAATAGTAAGTCTTAAAGAGTTTTGTATTTTGTATTGGTCCATTTTTCTTAAGATTAAACCTTTGTCAGCTAACTTTTCAAAAACCTTGTCTGAATTAATTTTTGTTTTATCAAAATTCATTAAAAAAAAATTTGCTGTTGGCTTATTTGTTATAATTTTATTTTGTTCTAAAATTAAAAATATTTTTTTTGCCCACAATGTATTATGCTCAATTGCCATATTTGTCCATTCATTATCTTTAAGAGCTTCGATACTTGCTGCAAGAGCAATTCTATTAACGTTAAAAGGAGGTTTAATTTTATACATCGCCTCAATAATTTCTTTTGAAGAATACCCCCAACCTATTCTTAAACCTGCAAGTCCATAAATTTTTGAAAATGTTCTTGTAATAAATACATTTGGTTTGTTTTTAAAAAGATCTAAACCAGAAGCAAAGTCATCTTTAATGATAAATTCAAAATAAGCATCATCAACAACTAAAAGTATATCGCCGCTAAGCTTTTCTCTTAAATCTAACATTTCTGATTTTGACAAATATGTACCTGTAGGGTTATTTGGATTTGCAATAAAAACAATTTTAGTTTTACTAGAAACCATTTTTAAAATTTCACTCACAGATGCAGTATAATTTTTTTCCTTTGCAAATAGAACTTTTGCACCAGCAAGAGAAGCATAAATTCTATGCATAATGAATCCATACTGAGTAACTATCACCTCATCATTTGGTTCTAAAAACAATTTACAAATTAAATCAAATATCTGGTCAGAACCTGCTCCACAAATAATTCTATTTGATTTAATATTAAATTTTTTAGCTATCTCATCTCTTAAAGAATTAGAGTCTGATTCTGGGTACTTAAAAATTTGATTTTTACCTTCTTCAAATACTTTTATAGCTTTTGGGCTTGCTCCTAAAGCAGATTCATTAGCAGACAATTTTATTGGGTTTTCTATATTTTTTAAGTTTGATAACCCCCCAACATATCTTTCTACATTTATATTTCTTGGTTTTGGCAAATTCATAGTTTTTATTAATATATAAATTTTGCTGGTAAATACTACATATGAGTCCTTGTGGTGCATTAAATATAAGCAAAATTGACAAAAGATGTTCTTTTTAGTACAACAAAAAAGCGCTGATTTAACTTAATTGCGAGCGCTTAAAAAAAACAGCTAAAAAGGTTTTTACCCAGCTTAGCTGGGTTTTTTTTTGTTTAATATGAATAATGAAATTAAAAATATAAAAAAACTGATTATAGACCAGCCGTTAGAACTTGACTGTGGTAAAATAATTAAAGATTTTCCGTTGGCTTATGAAACTTATGGAAAATTAAATAAAGACAGAAGTAATGCAATTTTAGCATTTCATGCTTTGACTGGTGATCAGTTTGCCGCAAACATAAATCCAATTACTAAAAGAGAAGGATGGTGGACGCATGCAGTTGGGGATGGGAAAGCAATTGATACTAGTAAATATTTTGTGATTTGTGCTAATGTTTTAGGTGGATGTATGGGAACCTTTGGCCCAAAAGAAATAAACCCTAAAACTAATAAAATATTTGCTACTACTTTTCCTGTAATAACAATAAAAGATATTGTAAAGGCTCAAAAATTTTTAATAGATCATTTAGGTATTAATAAGTTGTTAGCAGTTGTTGGTGGATCAATGGGTGGGATGCAAGTCTTACAATTTACATCCTTATACCCGGATATGGCTTATTCAGCTATACCTATAGCTTGTTGTGCAAGTCACTCTGCCCAAAATATTGCCCTAAATGAATTGGGGAGGCAAGCTATAATGGCTGATCCAAATTGGAATAAAGGTAGTTCAATACCTGAAAAAGGTTTAGCGGTAGCAAGAATGGCTGCACACATCACCTATCTTTCTAAAAAAGGTTTGCAAGAAAAATTTGGCAGAAAATTACAAGATAAAGGAAGTTTAAAATTTAGTTTTGAAGCTGATTTTCAAATAGAGAGCTATCTACGTTATCAAGGTGCTGCTTTTGTAGATAGGTTTGACGCAAATAGTTATCTATATATAACTAGAGCAATGGATTATTTTGATTTAGAAAAACAGTTTAATGGCAATTTGTCATTAGCCTTTAAAAATATACGAACTAAGTTTTGTGTAATTTCTTTTTCTTCTGACTGGCTTTATCCTACAAGTGAGAATAAAGAAATAGTGATAGCCTTAAATGCATGTGGTGCAAATGTTGGGTTTGTTGAGATTAATTCTGACAAAGGTCATGACTCTTTTTTGCTAAATGTTCCTAAATTTCTGCAAACATTAAGTGAATTTCTTAACTCAACTTACAATGAAGTAAAAAATGAAAAAAGAATTTGAAGTTATATCTCAAATAATTAAAAATAATAAAAGGGTATTGGATATTGGTTGTGGCGATGGAACTTTAATGGAGTTTTTAAAAGCCAATCAACAAAATGATGTTAGGGGGCTAGAACCCAAAAAAAATCTTGTACAAAAATGTATTGCTAAAGGCTTGTCAGTTATTGAAGGTGATGCTGAAAAAGAGTTAATTCAATTTCCTGAAAAATCTTTTGACTATGTTGTTCTAAGTCAAACACTTCAAGCATTTCTCAATCCTGAAGAAGTGCTAAATCAACTTCTTAGAATTGGAAAACAAACAATTGTTTCTATTCCTAATTTTGGACACTGGAAAATACGTTTGCATTTGTTGTTTAAAGGAACAATGCCTATAACAAAGAATATACCTTATGACTGGTATAATACTCCTAACTTACATATGTGCACGATTCAAGATTTTGTTAATTTTTGTAAAAATAAAAATATAAAAATAGATAAATCGATGTGCTTAACCAATGAAAAAATTTCTGAAATTACGAATAAAAATATGCGTTACAAAAATATTTTTTCACAACTTGGAATTTTTCTTATACAATAACTAAATATGCAAATAACTCCTATACCTTGTTTGAAAGATAATTATGCATATATCATTTATGATAATTTATCCAAAAATGTAGGGGTAATTGATCCGTCAGAAGCTAAGCCGATAATTGATTTTTTAAATAAAAAAAAAATAAAATTAAATTTTATTTTAAATACACACCATCATTACGATCATGTGGGAGGAAATATTGAATTAAAGGAATTCTACAAAGCTAAGGTAGTTGGATTTTTAGGAGACAAGCATAGAATTCCTGGCATAGATATAATGCTCGAAGATAATGAAATATGGAAATTTGGAGAGTCAAAGGTAAAAATATTACATATACCTGGACATACTTTGGGCCATATATGTTTTTTTTTTGAAAAAGAAAAAATTGCTTTTACTGGTGACACTTTGTTCTCTCTTGGGTGTGGAAGAATTTTTGAGGGAGATCATACACAAATGTTGTCCTCACTAAATAGAATAAAAAAACTTCCCTTAGATACTAAAATTTATTGTGGTCATGAATATACTTATAAAAATGCTGAATTTTGTATAAAATATGATAGTGAAAATAAAAATCTTAAAACATTTTTTGAAAAAATAAAAAAATTAAGATCAAATAATTTACCTACAACTCCTACAGTCTTGGAAGAGGAGCTAAAGTCGAATATTTTCCTTAGATGTGATCAAAATGACCTTCAAATTAAATTAAACATGAAAAACCAGGAAGATTTTAAAGTTTTTAGAAAAGTAAGAGAACTAAAAGACACTTTTTAATTAATGTTATAACTTGACATGGCAAGTTAGAGAGTTATATTGCCCATGTTTCAAAATATGAAATTAAACCAATGTCTTTTGCAGTTATACAAACAGGTGGAAAACAATATAAAGTTTCAGCAAGTGAGATTCTTAAAATTGAGAGACTTACAGCAGAAGAAGGCAAAACTATAGAATTCAAAAATGTTCTATTTTTGAATGATGATAATATAACGGAAATAGGCAGTCCAAATATTAAAGGTGCTAAAGTTGAAGCAACTATCTTAAAAAATACTAAAAATAGAACAGTTTTAGTTTTCAAAAAAAGAAGAAGAAAGAATTCCCGAAAAAAGTATGGTCACAGACAACCCATATCTTTAATAAGGATTACAAAAATTTTTTCTAAAGATGGAAAATTAATTGCAGAAGCTCAACCTCAAAAAAAGATAACTAAGGAAACAGTAAAAGGTGACCAAGAAAGAAAGAAGCAAGTGACGGAAGCTAAAAAATTAAAAGCTGAAGAAGTTAAAACAATTAAAAAAGCAACAAAAAAAATTATTGCAAAAGAAAAAAAAACTACTAGTAATGTTGATAAAAAAGAGGTTAAAAAGAAACCTTTAACGAAAAATAAAAAGTGATAGTATTGAATTAGGATATTAAACTATGGCAACAAAAAAAGCAGGCGGATCATCACGGAACGGACGAGATAGTGCGGGTAGACGTCTTGGTGTTAAGCGGTATGGTGGTCAATTAGTTATACCTGGAAATATTATAGTAAGACAAAGAGGAACCAAAATTCACCCAGGTGAACACGTGGGTATAGGTAAGGATCATACAATTTTTTCTTTAATAAAAGGAAAAGTTCACTTTAAGACTGCCAAGCTAAACAGAACTTTTGTTTCTGTTATCCCTAGCTAATTCCATAAAATTTAAATTAATTTTACATTTTTAAGTTATGAAATTTTTAGACCAAGCAAAAATATATGTCAAAGCAGGTAATGGTGGATCTGGTTCTGCAAGTTTTCGAAGAGAAAAATTTGTTGAATTTGGAGGTCCTGATGGTGGAGATGGCGGCGATGGAGGCTCTGTAGTTTTGTTAGCTGAAGAAAATTTAAATACACTTATTGATTTTAGATTTCAACAACACTTTAAAGCAGAAAAAGGTGGCAATGGAATGGGAAAGAAAAAAACTGGAAAAAATGGAAACAATTTAATTTTAAAAGTTCCAATAGGAACGCAAGTATTTGAGGAAGATAACAATACCCTAATAGAAGATTTAAAATTAGTGAAACAAAAAATAATTATAGCTAGAGGAGGTAAAAAAGGTTTAGGAAATGTGAGATTTAAAAGTTCAACAAATCGAGCTCCTAGAAAAAAAACAAGTGGATCTATTGGTGAAAGTTTTTGCATTTGGTTACAACTTAAAGTAATTGCTGATATTGGAATTATAGGAATGCCTAATGCTGGAAAGTCTAGTTTATTGTCTGTTTTAACCAAGGCAAGACCAAAAATTGCCAATTATCCTTTTACTACAATAAATCCAAATCTAGGAGTGACAAGCTACAGTGATAAAGAAATTACGTTAGCTGATATACCAGGAATTATTGAAGGGGCACATGAAGGAGTCGGTTTAGGTGATAAATTTTTAAGACATATAGAAAGATGTAAAATCTTAGTTCATTTAATTGATATATCTAACGATGATGCTTTAGAAAATTACCTTAAAATTCGCAAAGAACTATCTAAATATAGCAAAAACCTTCTTAAAAAAAAGGAAATTATAGTGTTTAATAAAATTGATCTTGTTGCAGAAAATGTAGTTAAAGAAAGAATATATATGTTTAAAAAAAAAATAAAAAAAAATATTTATAAAATATCTGTTTTAAAAAATAAAGATTTAATTAATATAAAAAAGTTGTTGATTAGCTGTGTATATAAATAAATTTAAAACAATTGTAATTAAAGTTGGATCTTCAATTTTAATTGGCAAAAATGGTGAGCCAAAAAAAAAATGGCTTAAAGGATTTGTTGAAGATATAACATCACTTATAAAGAAAAAGAAAAATATAATTATTGTTTCATCGGGAGCTATTGCTTTAGGTTGTGAATATCTCAAAATTAACAAAAAAGATTTAAAAGTTGACAAAAGTCAAGCAGTTGCTTCGGTTGGACAAATCGAATTAATGAACTTTTACAAAAAAAATTTTGATAAAAATAAGATAAAAATTTCACAAATATTACTCACTTTAGAAGATACGGAGCAAAGACGTAGGTCAATAAATGCTAGGCGCACAATTGATAATTTAATTAAAATGGGAATAGTACCAATTGTTAATGAAAATGATACTACTGCTACTACTGAAATTAAATACGGAGATAATGATAGACTGGCAGCTAGAGTCTCTCAAATAATTGGAGCTGATTGTTTAATTTTATTATCAGATGTTGATGGTCTATATACTGATAATCCTAAAAAAAATAAAAAAATAAAACTAATAAAAACTGTTAAAATATTAGATGAAAATATAAAAAAATATGCCACTACATCAAAAAATTTTTATGGTTCTGGTGGTATGAAAACAAAAATTGAAGCTGCTAAGATTTGCCAACAAGCAGGGTGTTATATGGCTATAGCTAATGGCAATTTTGTAAATCCAATAAGAAAAATGATTAAAAATCAAAAATGTACTTGGTTTTTACCAAAAGTTTCGAAACTTGACGCTAGGAAACAATGGATTATTGGATCTGTTGCTCCAAAAGGGGAGGTAATAATTGATAATGGCGCCTTAAAAGCAATACTAAATGGGAAAAGTTTACTTCCAGCTGGAGTTAAAAAAATTAATGGAAATTTCCAAAAAGGTGACCATATTTTAGTTAAAGACCTCAATAATGTTGAACAAGGAAGAGGTTTGGCTTCTTTTTCATCAATGGAAATAAAAAAAATAAAGGGTTCTCATAGTAGTGAAATAAAAAATATATTAGGATATTCCAGTAGAGAAGAAGTTATCCATAAAGATGATTTGGTGAAAGTTTAAAATGTCAAAAAATTTTTATATGGACAATATAGGTAAAAATGCAAAAATTGCCTCTAATGAATTATCTTCAATAAGCTTAAAAAAAAAAAATAAAGTTCTAAAAACATTCTCAAATTATTTAAAATCTAAATCAAATTTAATTTTAAGAGAAAATAAAAAAGATATTTATAAAGCTAGAAAACTGCCTGTATCATTAATAAAAAGACTTGAATTAAATGAAGAGAAAATTAACCAAATAAGAAAATCGATTAAACAAATAATAAATTTTAAAGACCCCGTGGGGAAAACTTTATCATCTTGGACAAGACCTAACGGATTGGTAATTAAAAAAATATCAATACCAATAGGGGTTATTGGTGTAATTTATGAAAGTAGACCTAATGTTACTGCTGATGTTTCTGTATTATGTTTCAAATCTGGAAATGCTACAATCTTACGTGGTGGTTCTGAAGCTTTCTACTCTAACAAAATATTATCTGATTTATTTAGAAAATCTTTAAAAGAAGTCGGCTGCAATGAAAATTGTGTTCAATTTATAAGAAAACAACATAGATCAAATGTGGATTATCTTTTAGCTAGAATGAAAAGTTATGTTGATATCATTATACCTCGTGGAGGAAAAAGTTTAGTTAAAAAAGTTCAATCTAAGTCTAAAATACCAACCATTGGTCACCTTGAAGGAATATGTCATGTTTATATAGATCATAAAGCTGATTTAGATATGGCAATTAAAATTGTTAAAAACTCAAAAATGAGAAATTTTAGTATTTGTGGTGCTGCTGAAACTTTATTAATAGATTTCGCCTGTGTCAAAACACATTGCAAACCCATAATAAATGAATTGATAAAATTAGATTGCGAAATTATTGCTGACACGACTATAATAAAACATAGTGGTAAAAGAATAAAAATTGCCACACAAAAAGATTGGGACACTGAATACCTTGCACCAAAGATTTCAATAAAGTGTGTTGATGGAGTAAATGAGGCTATAAAGCATATAAACAAGCACGGAACATCACATACGGATACAATAGTAACAAATAACAAAAAAACAGCAGAAAAATTTTTATCAGGTGTCTCTAGTTCAATAGCAATATTAAATGCATCAACGCAATTTTCAGATGGTGGAGAATTTGGATTTGGTGCTGAGGTAGGAATATCAACGCAAAAGACTAACCCACGAGGGCCAGTTGGTCTTAATCAGCTTACGGTATATAAATATATTCTAAAAGGTAAAGGCCAAGTTAGGAAATAATTTTTGCAAAGAAGTATAATAAAAAAAAATATTAAAATTGGTATATTGGGTGGATCTTTTAATCCTCCACACAATGGTCATTTGTACATTTCAAAATTTGCTTTAAAAAAACTGAAGTTACATAAATTAATATGGGCAATAGCAAAAAAAAATCCCTTAAAAAAAATTAAGTATCTAAGCATTAAAAAAAGAGTTAAATTATCAAAAAAAATACTTAAAAAAGAAAAAAAAATTTCTGTTATTTTCTTTGATAAAAAAATTAAATCCAATAATACCTATGACTTACTTAAATATATAAAAAAAAAAGAAGAAAAATCCAAATTGTACTTTATAATTGGAGCAGACAATTTAGTA